>ERZ791744.103-NODE-103-length-102940-cov-9.477232_pt1 | contig 102940 bp, 70 predicted proteins | sample MGYA00510039_ERZ791744 | MGnify/ENA primary metagenome ERZ791744 (study PRJEB30046, sample SAMN00791969) | human gut metagenome | study: EMG produced TPA metagenomics assembly of the A metagenome-wide association study of gut microbiota in type 2... | reverse complement strand
ACGTCATAGCATGCAAAGCCTGTCGGGGACAAGTGTCAAAGCAATTATTTACAAATTGTTTGTATTTACTAAAATGAGTACCTTTCAATATCTCGTGCCCCCCATAGCGTTCGTCATTGAACAGCACATGTCCGATATGTTTCATGTGGACACGGATCTGATGAGTACGTCCCGTCTCCAGGATACATTCCACAAGCGTGACGTATCCCAAGCGTTCCAACACACGATAATGACTCACAGCGTGTTTGCCAACTGTCGGGTCGGACATCACTGCCATCTGCATTCGGTCTTTCGGGTTACGGGCTATATTCCCGATGATTGTTCCCTCATCCTGCTCCACAATCCCCCATACCAGGGCGCGATATTTACGTTTGGTAGTTTTATTAAAGAATTGGTTTCCCAGATTTGTTTTGGCGTCCGGTGTCTTGGCAATCACCAACAACCCCGAAGTATCTTTGTCGATCCGATGAACAAGTCCCACGTGCGGATCATTCGCATCATAATCGGGATTATCTTTCATATGCCAGGCAAGCGCATTGACCAAAGTGCCATGATAATTCCCATGTCCCGGATGCACTACCAGTCCGGCAGGCTTATTCACCACCATCAAATAGGGATCTTCATAAACGATAGTAAGGGGAATATCTTCCGGGATAATTTCATTTTCGTAACGCGGACGGTCCATCATCACCGTGATAACGTCCAGCGGCTTTACTTTATAGCTACTTTTCACCGGCTTGCCGTTGGCCATAACGAATCCTCCTTCGGCAGCCTTCTGAATACGGTTGCGCGAAGCATTGACAATACGTTCGAACAGATATTTGTCGACTCTGACCATCGCCTGCCCCTTATCTACCACCACCCGGAAGTGTTCGTAAAGTTGGGACTCGTCACCGACCGGTTCTATATCATCCAAATCGTTCTCCAGTTCATCCGGAAGTTCTTCCTCTATCATGTGAGTCTGTTCTGTTAGTTATCCATTAAAACCAGTTATCTTCTTGTGTGGAAGATGATTCTGATGTCACAGGAGTTTCTGTATCCACAGCAACATCGGTGGAGTCTTTCTCCATGCTCCCTGCCCCATCACCGACCATCAGTGTCAAAGAAGCTCCCATAGGAATCTTTTCTCCGGCGGTCAGTTGCCTTCCCTGATACTTCACGCCATACACCCAGTCCTTTTCACCGTTCACCAACTGAACCTGATTCAGTTTGAAACCGGCACTTAACAGTTTGGCTTGCGCCTGACGAAGAGAGCTATTGTCCGCTACATCAGGAATCATACGCAAAGGAACATCCAGCGTGTTCACTGTCAGATAGACCGTTCGGCCTTCTTTTACTTTCTCACCGGCTCCCGGCTTGAGTTCAAGCACGATACCGGCAGCTTTATCCTTAACGTATCTCGTATCAGAAACCGAGCATACCAATCCATGATTCCGGAACATCTTTGTCGCCTCCTCCACACTCATTCCCTTCACATCGGGAACAAGTACCGATTCACCATGATGCGTGTACGCATCAATCCATTTCAGCACGCCGAATACCATGACTGCCACTATCACAATCATAGCGGCAATATTCAACCAGAAAAATTTATTTGTTTTAAAAGAAAAGAATTCTCTAATAGTCATACGCATTGCTGTTTATATGCGCCAAAGATACGACAAAATAGTTGAATTTATAAAAAAGAGGTGATGAAAAGTTTGCTATAAACAAAAAGGCAGAGATTAAATTCCCCGCCTTTTTTGTTTCCCTGATGATAGATAAGAGTGATTACCACTTCTGTCCGTTGTACTCATCAGAAACAGTCAGTTTCTTTCTGCCTTTCGCACGGCGAGCAGCTAATACTCTACGACCATTAGCCGATGCCATTCTCTCACGGAAACCGTGTTTGTTCTTTCTCTTTCTGTTAGAGGGTTGAAATGTTCTTTTCATTACTGTATCTTGTTTTTATGTTATTATTCTACGTAATCGGGCTGCAAAAATAGGCACTTTTTTTAAATTAACCAAGAGATAACTCATTTTTGCTCAAAAGTTTTTGTGTTTTTTACTGATTTAGATTACTTTTGCACTCGATTTCCGACGAAAACAATTAAATAACAATAATATAATAAGAAGAATAGCAGTATGATTAATGCTCAAGACATCAAAAACGGAACTTGTATCCGTATGGACGGAAAGCTCTATTTCTGTATAGAATTCCTGCATGTAAAACCTGGTAAAGGTAACACTTTCATGCGTACTAAACTGAAAGATGTAGTTAGCGGCTACGTTCTCGAACGTCGTTTCAACATCGGTGAAAAATTGGAAGACGTACGTGTAGAACGTCGTCCTTATCAGTTCTTATATAAAGAAGGAGAAGATTATATCTTCATGAATCAGGAAACTTTTGACCAGCATCCTATCGCTCACGACTTGATTAACGGTGTTGACTTCCTGCTTGAAGGTGCAGTATTGGATGTTGTTTCCGACGCTTCTACCGAAACCGTATTGTATGCGGATATGCCGATCAAGGTACAGATGAAGGTTACTTATACAGAGCCGGGCGTCAAAGGTGACACTGCTACCAATACATTGAAACCTGCTACCGTAGAATCAGGAGCAACAGTACGTGTTCCTTTATTCATCAACGAAGGTGAAACAATCGAAATCGATACTCGCGACGGTTCATACGTAGGACGTGTAAAAGCATAAGTTACATAGAACACAATAATAAAGAAAGCCGGAAGCTCAATTGAACTTCCGGCTTTCTTTATTATTGTGCTTTGCACGGGCATTCTATTTATATCCCGCCGCTTTGGCTATTCTCTTCGGTATTTCAGTATTATCTATCTTCTCACCGAACAAATGTGAACCGGCTCCAATAGCGAATACAGGTACAAAACCGGCAGAATGTCCGCCACTCACCCAGCCAACCATCGCGATCTCATCCATAACTTGTTTGGCACAAGCAGCCATAGGCTCGCTCTTCGAGTACATACTCTCGGCAAACACCACTTTATTCTTCACGAATGACTTTTCAAATTCGTCGTGCAACTTCTTTTCTTGTTGCCAAGAAATAGGTAATTGTTTCCAGAATCCCATTTCATTGCCAAGAAATTCTTTCATATCTTCCCAAGTTACTTTGTTACCTTTGGCTTTTCTCAGTTCACTGATACGTTGAGAAAGTCCGTCAGCCGAATGTTTTTGAGATTGCAATGCTTTCAAGTTCAGTTCATATTTTCCGGTTCCCAATACGATACCACCAGTTTCGTGGTCGGCAGTAACGACTATCAGTGTTTCTTTCGGATGCTTCTTATAAAATTCATAAGCCACTTTGATAGCGTTATCCATATCTTTTACTTCATTGAATACGGTAGCTGCATCATTCGCGTGACAAGCCCAGTCAATCTTTCCGCCTTCCACCATGAGGAAGAAGCCTTTATTCTTGCCTTTAGTCAGAAAGTCGATAGCGCTTTCCGTAATTTGCGCCAGCGTCAGATCATCCTCTTTGCGGTCAATGGCATAAGGCAGACATGACGGATTAACCCCCTTTTCCTGAATGAGAATCATCTTTTCAGCCTTAGCTGATTTTGCTTTATAGTCATTGTAACCACGTGCCACTGTATATCCGGCTTCTTCAAAGATAGGGAAAATGCTTGGAGCCTCTTTCTTATCAAAAGAAGTTGTCGGTTTCAGGAATCCGCCACCTGCATAAAAGTCAAAATTAGCTTTCGGCAAGTCAAGAGCAATCTCATAATACATATTACGATCCGGTTGGTGCGCATAGAATGCGGCAGGGGTAGCATGATCAACACTGACAGAAGTAGTGACACCGACTTTCTTACCGGCTTTCTTCGCCTTTTCAGCTACGGTTTGAATCGCATTCTTATCTTCCCCCACAGAAATAGCGTGATTATAGGTTTTCTTTCCTGTAGCCAACGCAGTACCTGCGGCGGCAGAATCGGTCACGGAATTAGTTGCAGAGAAAGTAGTCGCCATCGTGGCAACCGGAAATTGAGTAAACAACAAAGGCTCAACGCCGATACGTCCGTTCTGAAGTTCCGCCTGATACATCTCCGTACCATTCACTTGGTTGACTCCCATCCCATCTCCAATGAAATAGAATACATACTTTGCCTGACCGTTGGCCACAACGGAAATAAGGACAAAGAACAATGTGTAGATTAACTTTTTCATTCTTTATTTATTATTAGATTAGTTAGTACCACCTACAAAGGTATAAAAAAAGGCTATTTCTGATGTTACAAAACAAATAATATTATAAATTCATCACGTCCTGTTCAAACCGTTCCTTATCTCCAGCGGCCCTATTGCGCATTCGGCTACGGTAATTATAGATCGTCGCCAATGAGTAACCCAAGAAATGAGCAATTTTATTACTGTCTACCACTCCCAAACGGATAAGAGCAAAAATACGAAGTTCGGTAGTCAGCAGTTCATCAGATTTCGGATATATCCGTCCCTCCTCTACCAACAAATCATTGAAAGCGGAAATGAAATTCGGAAAAAGTTTCAGGAAAGACTTATCGAACTCATTATAAAACTCGTTTCGTTCATCTTTGATAAACTGCTCGGACTTTATAGCCTTAAACAAATCCTCAATCCGGGAAGCCATAGCCAATTTAGCCAATGAGCGGCGATACATCTCCAACTTATCCAGATAGTTCACACATCTGTCCAAATAACGGGCGATATATACTTCTTTTATCTTGCCTGTCTGCTCCAGTTCTTTGTTCACAGCCAACATCTGCCGGTTAGCCAAACTCAAATCACGACGCATAGCAGACAGTTTCTTCATCCAGCGATACAAAAAGAAAATAGCTATCAAAAGAAATAAAGACAACATACTGACACTAATAAGCATCGCTCTGGAAACGGCTTGTTCTTTCTCTTCTTTCAACTTATAAGCCTTATCGATAATCGGGAAAAACTCCGTCACTTCAATAAACCTCAAACGGGCATTGCAGGCTACGGCATCTTCCATCGAACAACTCAAGTACTTATAAGCACGGTCAATATCCCCTAGTTCATACATCAGATGTGCCAACTTTTGCAAAGAGGCATACTCCCTGACCGAAGATTCCAAATCTGCAATAGCTGTCAATATGAGATAATAAACTTCTTTCTCAGAATCCTTCTTCATACCGTACGCTTCAGACAATGTATAGTAGATATACACTTTCTGCCGTTCGTCAACCACCTCTTTCAAAGCCTCATCAAGTATCACCAAAGCTGTATCCGCCTTACCACTGACGATACATTTCTCGGCCAGAACAATCGTTCTGTTGATTTCCGGTGACATTACACTAATAATAGAATCCCGGTATAAATCTGTTTTTTCGAGATATTTCTTTTTCGCTTCCTTATTAGTGGTGTAATCAGCCAGCCAACCATAACAAGCACGATAAGTCTGATAATAAGCCAACAAGGTTTCTTTGTCCAGCTTCGTCGGATTCATCCTCTCCAATTCCTCAATAGCTTCAATATACATTCCCATTACCCCTAATACCGTTGCACGATCAATAATAATCTTATTGTCCAATTCAGGACGATTCAGTTGCGGAAGCACCTGCTGTTTCTTATTTATATAATGAAGGGCAGAATCAGCCTGATAATGAAGATAAGCATCAAATAAGGAACCGTATAGACGATATTTGTCGGCAGGGGCATTTGAATGAGCCAATTGCAACTTCAAGCCTTCAATTTCCTTTTCTTTCTGAATCTGATAAGTCTCCTTTTTATTTATGATGTCGTCCAGCTTTTTAAGAGCTGCCACATTATCTGTCTGTTTTGCAAACATTGAAACAGAACCAACCAAAAGAAAAGACAATACACAATAGGCTATATTTCTCATAGGTTACTTTTTAAAGATGTCACAAATATAATGAATATAGTAATCACAATGAAATAGATAAGCCAAACTATTTAATTTCCACTTATATTTTCGCCGATTCCAAACAATAATATACAATTGATAATCAATTAAATAAAACCACAAAGCGGTTATATTTTTATTCTAGATACCTCTTCCGATTCAATAGGTCGCTACATTTGCAACATCCGAAATGAAAAGGAGTAGAAACATTAGTTAGCTTACAATTTAATACCAATAAATAAAATGAAAAAGAATCTTTTACTCATTGCATTCCTCTGTATTTCATTTATAACGAATGCGCAGCAGAAACTGACTTCACCGGATGGAAATCTGGTAATGACCTTTCAGGTAAACAAGGAAGGTGCTCCAACGTACGATTTGATTTATAAAGGCAAAACGGTTATCAAACCCAGTACTTTAGGTTTAGAATTAAAGAAAGAAGACAATACCCGGACAGACTTCGACTGGGTAGACCGTAGAGATCTCACCAAACTTGACTCAAAAACAAATCTTTATAACGGTTTTGAACTAAAGGATGCAAAGACCGATACATTCGATGAAACATGGCAACCGGTATGGGGAGAAGAAAAAGAAATCCGTAATCATTATAATGAATTGGCAGTGACACTATACCAGCCGATGAATGAGCGCTCCATCCTGATCCGTTTCCGCTTATTCAATGACGGTCTGGGATTCCGTTACGAGTTCCCTCAACAAAAATCATTGAATTATTTCGTTATTAAAGAAGAACATTCCCAGTTTGCCATGTCAGGCGACCATACCGCTTTTTGGATACCGGGCGATTATGATACGCAGGAATATGATTATACTATCTCCCGCTTATCGGAAATCAGAGGGTTGATGAAACAGGCAATCACTCCCAATTCGTCTCAAACTCCTTTCTCACCGACAGGTGTGCAGACTGCTCTTATGATGAAAACGGATGATGGTCTTTACATCAACCTTCACGAGGCAGCTCTCATCGATTATTCTTGTATGCACCTCAACCTGGACGATAAAAACATGATATTCGAATCTTGGCTGACTCCGGATGCAAAAGGGGACAAAGGATATATGCAGACACCTTGCCATACGCCATGGCGTACTGTCATTGTCAGTGATGATGCACGCAACATCCTTGCATCCCGTATTACTCTCAACCTGAACGAACCATGCAAGTTACCGGATGCAACCTCTTGGGTAAAACCTGTGAAATATATCGGCGTGTGGTGGGATATGATAACCGGAAAGGGCTCATGGGCCTACACCGATGAGCTGACTAGTGTAAAACTGGGTGAAACAGATTATTCAAAAACCAAACCTAACGGCAAACATTCCGCTAACACCGCTAACGTAAAACGTTATATCGATTTCGCTGCCGCCAACGGTTTTGATGCAGTACTGGTAGAAGGATGGAACGAAGGTTGGGAAGACTGGTTCGGTAACAGCAAAGATTATGTATTCGATTTCGTCACTCCGTATCCCGATTTCGACGTAAAAGAGATTCATCGTTATGCCGCAAGCAAAGGTGTCAAAATGATGATGCACCACGAAACTTCCGCATCAGCCCGTAACTACGAACGTCATATGGATAAAGCTTATCAATTTATGGTGGATAACGGCTATAACTCTGTAAAGAGCGGTTATGTCGGCAATATTATTCCCCGTGGCGAGCACCATTACGGACAATGGATGAATAATCATTATCTGTATGCGGTGAAGAAAGCAGCAGACTACAAGATTATGGTGAATGCTCACGAAGCAGTACGCCCGACAGGTATCTGCCGCACTTATCCGAACTTGATCGGTAATGAATCCGCTCGTGGAACAGAATATGAGTCATTCGGAGGCAACAAAGTATACCATACTACAATCCTTCCATTCACCCGTCTAGTTGGAGGACCGATGGATTATACTCCGGGAATCTTCGAAACACATTGCAACAAAATGAATCCGGCTAATAATTCTCAGGTTCGCTCTACTATCGCCCGCCAACTGGCATTGTATGTAACTATGTACAGCCCATTGCAGATGGCCGCTGACATTCCTGAAAATTACGAGCGTTTCATGGATGCTTTCCAATTTATCAAGGATGTAGCTATTGATTGGGATGAAAGTAAGTATCTGGAAGCGGAGCCAGGAGAATATATCACGATAGCCCGTCGTGCCAAAGGAACGAATGACTGGTATATAGGTTGCACTGCCGGAGAAAAGGGACATGAGTCTAAATTAAGCTTTGACTTCCTCGAACCTGGGAAAAAATATGAAGCTACCATTTATGCTGACGCTAAAGATGCAAGTTGGGACAAAAATCCGCAAGCATACGTTATCACAAAAAAGAAAATAAACAACAAAAGCAAACTTACACTGAAAGCTGCAATAGGCGGAGGATACGCCATCTCAGTCAAAGAGATAAAATAAGACCTTAAACAAGTTTAATTAAGATTCCATAGTTTTCAATAGGTATTCATATAGAAGTACTATTTTTGATGAACTTATTTAATAACATGAAAACAAAAAAAATGAATGAACCGGGTAAAATAATGCTGCTATTTTTAGTAGCCATTATGTTTACGGTACAGGCAGTTGCACAAAACCTGTCAGTAAGTGGACTCGTCCAGGACGGTACCACCGGAGAGGGAGTTATCGGAGCAAATGTAGTAGTTAAAGGTACTACCAATGGCACCATTACCGATCTGGATGGGAAGTTTAAATTACAGGCCAAGCAAGGAGATATTATTGTCATTTCCTTCATCGGATATAAGACACAGGAATTACCGGCCGCAGCACAAATGAAAGTTGTCCTGAAAGATGATTCAAAACAGTTGGACGACGTAGTGGTCATCGGATATGGCTCCGTTAAGAAAGAAGACTTGAGCGGATCAGTCGTTGCCATTAAAGCTGAAGAGATGAACAAAGGTGCAGTCACTTCACCCGAAGAACTGATCATGGGAAAAGTTCCGGGATTGGCAGTCGCTCAAGGTGACGGTGGTCCGGGCTCAGGTTCTACGCTACGCATCCGTAGCGGTTCTTCTCTGAATGCCAGCAATGACCCGCTAATCGTCATAGACGGAATCCCCGTAGCCAACAATTCAGCTCCGGGTACACCGAATGCTTTATCGACCATTAATCCGAATGATATAGAAACTTTTACCGTATTAAAAGACGCATCAGCAACCGCCATCTATGGTTCACGTGCATCAAACGGCGTTATCATCATCACTACCAAGAAAGGGACACAAGGAAAAATCAAGGTAACTTATAACAGCAGTTATACTTTCAAAGATCCTTATAAGCGTTTTGAAACGATGAATGCAGACGAGTTCCGCCAGGCAGTGACGAACCAATATGCCGAAGGCACCGCTTTAGGCGATGCAGCACGCAATCTGATTAATCTCTACCCCTCACAGTCTACCGATTGGCAGGATGCTATCTATCAAAGTGGTTTGAGCACTGACCAAAATATATCCGTAGCAGGAAAAGCAGGATTCATGCCTTTCCGCGTGTCTTTAGGTTACAACAATGAACGAGGTACAATCAAGACATCCAAGTATGAAAGATATACCGCATCTGTCAATCTAAGTCCGAAGTTCTTTGATGATCATTTAAGTGTGGATATCAATGTAAAAGGAACGATTAACAAAAATCGTTTTGCTGATTCGGGAGCAGTAGGGGCAGCTGCTTTCTTTGACCCTACCAAACCAATCTATGGTATTGACACAGAAGATCCCACATACGGTAGTAATTTATATAACTATAACGGTTATTGGAACTGGAGTACCGGCAAGAATACTCCCAACACGCTTTCTTCCGCCAATCCGTTATCTTTACTCTACGATGTGGACAATGCGGGAACTACTAAACGAAGTCTCGGCAATATCCAGTTAGATTATAAAATACACGGATTAGAAGATTTGCATGCCAACTTGAACGTAGGTTATGACGTAGCAAAAAGCACAGGTGGAAACTATACCGTTCCCGGTTCTTTCCAAACAGCCAAAGACAGTGATTTCAAGAATATCGGACGTGGTAATGACTGGAACAATCTGCGCCGCAACCATTTGCTGGACTTTTATTTGAATTACGCCAAAAACATAGAATCCATTCAAAGCAATATCAATGTAATGGCCGGATATTCCTGGCAACATTTCTATTACAGAGACTTGAGCATTTACAAATCAAATGTTACCGAAAACCAGGGAACTAAAGAAGGATGGACTTATAACGACGATGAAGGACGTTACATACAAAACAATAACACTCCCTCACCTTGGGAAAATTATCTGGTTTCTTTCTTCGGACGACTGAATTACAACTTCAAAGAACGTTATTTGCTCACTGCAACGTTACGTCAGGACGGCTCCTCACGTTTCAGCAAGAGCAACCGTTGGGGACTCTTCCCCTCCGCAGCGTTGGCATGGAGCATTATCAACGAACCGTTTATGGAAAAGGCACGTGATATTATGTCCAACTTGAAACTGCGTGTAGGATATGGTGTCACCGGTCAGCAGGAGATTACCGATTATCTCTATATCACTAACTACTCGCTGGGTAACAATACGACTTCACAATATATGGGTTCATACCTGCTGAAACCGGATGGGTACAGCCCCGATTTGAAATGGGAACAGACTGCGACATACAATGTCGGTATCGACTACGGATTTCTGAACAATCGTATTAACGGTAGTATTGAATATTATCAGAAGCGTACGAAAGATTTATTGAACACAGTCAGCGTAGCGGCAGGAAGCAACTTTACCAATATGATAACAGCCAACGTGGGATCTATGAAAAACGAGGGTTTGGAATTCAATATCAATGCCGTAGCCATACAGACTAAAGATTTCTCTTGGGAATTAGGCTATAACGTGACTTGGAACACCAGCAAAATTACTAAGTTGACCGCTACCTACAATCCGGATTATGAAGGCATCAATGCCGGTTCTGCTTCATACGGTAGTGGTACAGTACTACAAAAGCACCAGGTAAGTTATGCCCCCTCCACTTATTGGCTCTTCCAACAGGTATACGACGAGAATGGAAAACCGGTACAAAACGCAGTGGTAGACCGCAATAACGACGGACAGATTACGAATGACGACCGGTATATGACTAAAAAGAGTCCGATGGCGGACGTATACATGGGACTGAGTTCGCAGTTTACATATAAGAATTGGGATCTGGGCTTCAATCTCCGTGCCAGTATCGGGAACTATGTCTACAACGCCAGTGCAGCGGACAACGGTTCACTGAATGCTTTCTCCAATCAAGGATTTATCACCAATTATTATAAATCGGCAGTAGAAAGCACCGGATTCACTCTCACCAGTTCTACCGAGCAAAAAGCAAGCGATCTCTTTTTGGAAAATGCTTCTTTCCTGAAGATGGATAACATTACTTTGGGATACACCTTCAAGAATTTGTTCACCAGCAAGTTATCCGGTCGGATCAGCGCATCGGTGCAGAATGTGTTTACTATCACCAAGTATTCCGGACTCGATCCAGAGTGCAACGCCATTGATCAAAGTCTATGGCCGCGTCCACGCACGTTCTCTCTCGGAATCAATCTTAACTTTTAATCTGTCAGCATTATGAAATTCTATTCTATAAAATCGATCATATTGGTTTCCGCCCTCACTTTATTCGGCGGATGTATAGGTGATTTGGACGTGATGCCTCTCGATCCGAATGTCATGACGGCCGAAGACGCCTATTCTACTCCCGAAAGCTACACACAGGGATTGAAAAAGATCTATTCGGTATGGGCCCTCTCCGGACAAAAAGATGCGGGTTCTTCGGATTTGAGTGATTTGAATGCCGGTAACACAGTACTCCTGCGTTGTTGGTGGACACTGCAAGAAAGTACTACAGACGAAGTAAAATGCGCCTGGTCGGATAGCTGGGTACCGCAAGTTAACGGATTATCCTGGAATACAGCTAAGGTGGAATCAATGGAAGGGCTTTACCACCGTTCTATGTACATCGTAAGTATTGCAAATGATTTTCTGAAACAACTGAACAATGCCCCCGACGAAGTAGACCGGGAACGTTATCGTGCCGAAGCACGTTTCTGCCGTGCTTTAGCCTACTACGTGCTGATGGATGCTTTTGCCAATCCACCTTTTGTCACTGAAGAAACAACCTCAACGCTACCGGAGCAAATCAATCGCAAAGACCTATTCAGCTGGCTAGAAAAGGAACTTACTGCTATTCGTAGTCTCCTTCCCGAACAGACAGACGAATACGGACGTGCAGATCAACATACCGTTGAGTTCCTATTGGCACGTATGTATCTCAATGCCGAAGTTTATACAGGAACACCCCGTTATACTGACTGTATCACTTATTGCAAATATATTCTGGGCAGTAATGACTATTCATTGGCAGACAATTATGCCGAACTTTTTATGGCAGACAACGGAGAAAATACCAATGCCAGAAAAGAAATCATTTTCCCGGTATTGGCTGACGGCAACACTACTCAGTCCTATGGAATAGGAGCTATCATTGTCGGCTCGCGTTCAAGTAGCGAAGGTACTGTTGTCAACTACGGATGCAACGGTGGATGGGATGGCTTCCGCTCTACAGGAAATCTGATACGTGCGTTCGAATATGAAGCGGAAGAATCAGCCTGGACCGCCGACAATTTAAATTCACACGACAACCGTGCCATCTTTTATAGCACAGGACGTTCATTGGATATCAAAACCTCATCTATCGGTACATTTACCACAGAAGGTTGGTCGGTATTCAAATTCACGAACCTGAACAGTGACGGTACTCCGGGAAAGAATTCCGTATTCCCTGACACAGACTTTCCACTATTCCGTCTGGCTGATGTATATCTGATGTATGCGGAATCCGTAGCCCGTGGTGGAGAAGGGGGAAGCGAATCCCAAGCTGTGACATACATACAGGACTTGCGCAAACGTGCCAAAACCGGTTATAGCCAAGTGGATGCAGCTTGGTTGAAGGCTTCCGCATCCATCAATGGAAGCACTGCCAGCGTAAACTTTGGAAATATCTTAAACGAACGTTGTCGTGAACTTTATTGGGAAGCCACCCGCCGTACCGATTTAATCCGTTACGGACTGTTTACCTCGAATACTTATACGTGGGCTGAAAAAGGAGGAGTTATCACCGGAGTAGGTGTAAACAAACGCTACAATCTTTTCCCCATACCTGTAAGCGATATCAGCGTTAATGGTAATTTACAACAAAACGAAGGTTATTAATCTAAAAATCAGAATGTACATGAAAACAATATACGGATATATAGGTATACTGATCGCAGCTTGTTTATTACAAGCCTGTGAAAGTAACTTAGACAAAGCCTATTATAGCGACGGACAGGCTCAGCCTGCTGTATTGGAGGCTTTACCGGAAACGTATACCATCAACCCGCTGCAACAAAATGAAGTTGCACTGACGTTCAAGTGGAGTGCACCCCAAATGGGATATAATGCATCGATCACGAACAATCTGGAGATGGATATAAAAGGCGAAAACAACTTCGGAGATAAAAAAGTAATCTTATCTTCGTTGGTAGGGAATAACTCGACTGTTTCATTTACGAATAAAGAGTTGAATGACTATGTACTGTCTCTATTCAAGAATTATGCTGATGAAGCAGGAATATACACCATAGAAACCGTTCATCTGGAATTTCGTGTAACCTCTGTCATTTCAGAGGCGAAAGCTCCTCTTGTTTCAAATATCGTTTCTTCCACTGTCACTCCATACGACAATGAAAATACAGGCTACAAAGCAGCAGTCATCACATCAACAGACATTAGCGAACTAGTTTTAGCGACCGGTCAGAAAGAAGAAACGGCATTACCCTTAACGTGGCAACAGGCTTATTTGGGTGATAATGCAAGTATCAGCTATGCAATAGAAATAAATCTGCCCAAAACAAATACGGAATATAATTGGAGCAAGAAAGTGACTGTCAAGACTACTCAAGAAACCTCATACAATCTGACTCACCAAGATCTGAATGATGCACTTGTCAGTCTATTGGCAAAATATAGTAAGGAAGTAGGAAAAACAGAAATCAGCCTCTCTATTTCAGCTACTAAAAGCGGATATATCAAAGCTCTGGCTTCCGAACCTCTGACTATCAGTATCACTCCGTATGTAGCTACTCCGACATTCACTACTGTTCCGGAAAATATGGATTTAATTTCCGGCACTTCTTATTCTCTAGCATGGGAAGCTGTAGAAGGAGCTAAATACCAAGTGGAAATGGATATAAAAGACGCAGAATTTTCACAAAGAGCAATATTGGAAAACGGTTTGACCAGTACAAACCTAGATATAAACAATGCAGTCCTAAGCAAGGCCATCAAATATCTGAAAATAGCACATAACGCAGTGACTCTTAGTGCAGAACAGGAGGTAGAGTTTCGGGTAAAAGCTTATTTCGGTAATACTGAGACAGGAGTATTATCAGAAGCAAAAGCTGTAGCGGTGACTTATGATAATAGCGAGAATACACCGGAAGCATTCTATTTTATAGGTAAATATTGCAATTGGAACTTTGCTAACTGTCAAAAGCTATACCTAACAAAAAGTGGCTCGTACAAAGGAAATATTATCGCCAATAATCTCACAGGTGAGGATCCCAATAATGACGGATGGAAAATAACCGACAAACCTAATTGGAATAATAGAAATTGGGGAGGTCCTATTAATAATAGTATTATGACTCAATATGGAAATAATGTCACAAACTATGGTTATAACAACAATACCAGCTACACCGTAGAATTTAATCCAAACAACGGTCGTCTCACCATGAGTAATGAAGAAAAGTCATGGATGTTATTAGGTGAACATAACAATTATTCTTTCAGTGATGAGTCCAAAATGGAAATCGTTTATGATGAAAGTAATAAAAAGTGGTATTTACAAAAGAAAGGAGTAAAGATGCAAACCGGAAATACGTGGCAAATACGTTCACAGATGTTGAACATGGAAGTGACTCCACAAAATACCGAAGGACATTTCGAAACGGATGTTACCGACGAAAGCCAATTTACCGTAAGCCAAACCGGCAATTACGAGATACGTTGGTATTTCAACGAACCGACTCCTTACGTAATAGTCATTAAAGAATAACCCATCCATCAAAAAAGAAAAGCTTTATGAAAAAATATTTGATATATATATTATTACTGCTATTCACTGCGCCCTATATAAGCTCATGCAGTGACGAGTGGACAGACTCCGACAAACTGAGCCTCTTGACAAAAGCAGAAGAGGAAGAACCTATTGTAGAGGATGACATTGACATAAATCTGCTGAAATTCGGCTTCAACCTGAATCCCAAGGCTGAAACAAACGAGTTACCCAATGCGGACGAAGCTTTGGATATCTATTTTTATGCAGAAGGTAAAGAGTTGGCAGAAGGAGAAAAAGAATGCCCGTTATTGGGTTATCAAGAAGCGTGCTATCTCCATGCCGGTGTATATTCGGAAGGTACTTGGATGTATGTACCGGCTGCTTGGACAGAAGATACCGAAAAATGTAAAATGGTTCGTGTAAAGGAGAATGTATGGAAAATCACCCTCTCACCTACTATACGCGATTGGTTCGGAAGCGGTTCAACTCCTATTGAACAGTTAGGACTGATTATCCGTACTACTGATGGCAAAAAAGGAATAGAAGAAGATACCTTTGTCGATATTGAGGATGATAAGTACAACAGCTTTACTCCGGGTGAGATAAAGCTGGAGTCAATGCCTTCCGGACTGCAACATGGTATCAATATTATCGACAATCATACAGTAACTTTGGTACTGTATGAGAAAGACAAAGACGGCAACCGTTATTACGATTATGCTTATGTCATGGGAGACTTCAATAATTGGAAACGCAGCAATGATGAAAACTCGCAAATGTATTATGACGAATCAGCGGGATGTTGGTGGACTACTTTAAGCGGTCTTGAGCCAACCAAAGAATACGCATTCCAATATTATCTGGGAAAAAAGAGTTCTGTAGAAGGAGAAAAAGATACAGAACTACGTATAGCCGATCCATATACGGAGAAGATTCTCGATGCAAGCAGCGATTCCTATATTCCGGAATCCACTTATCCTTCGTCCCAACGTATCTATCCAACGAAAGGGGCCGGAGTTGTTTCAACATTCAAGATACAGAAAGATTCCTATTCATGGGCACACGACAATTTCAAAATAGCAGATAAGAACAATCTGATGATTTATGAGTTACTCTTGCGTGACTTCACCGAAACCGGAGATCTACAGGGAGCGATGCAGAAACTCGATTATTTGGAAAGGTTAGGTATTACCGCCATCGAACTAATGCCCGTACAGGAGTTTGAAGGCAATGACAGTTGGGGGTACAATCCAACCTTCTACTTTGCACTTGATAAAGCCTATGGTACTTCTGAGATGTACAAGAGATTTATTGACGAATGCCACAAAAGAGGTATCGCAGTACTTTTTGATGTTGTTTACAACCATGCTACAGGTAGCAACACTTTTGCCCGTCTGTATTGGGATTCGAAAAATAACCGAACTGCAGAGAATAACCCATGGTTCAATGTTGAAGCCCGTCATGCTTTCAATGTATTCCACGACTTCAACCACGAAAGTCCATTGGTACGAGACTTTGTAAAACGTAATCTAAAATATCTGATTAACGAATATCATATCGATGGTTTCCGTTTTGACTTGACTAAAGGTTTCACACAAAACGGAAATAAAGATACGGACGTTTCAGGTTACGATGAGTCACGCATCAGCATTCTACGGGATTATTACAACGCTATCCAATCCGTATCTCCAGAAGCAGTAATGATTTGCGAGCACTGGACTGATTGGGCAGAAGAAAACGTATTAGCTTTGGCAGGCATACAGTGTTGGCGTAAAGGAAGTAACACACATGATGAAGGCTACTATCAATCAGGGATGGGGTATTCAGATCGCAGTTCCTTTAGCAATTTGATACAAAGTGGCGGAAACAGTATCCATTTTGGCGGATGGGTAGGTTTCATGGAAAGTCATGATGAAGAACGCGTAGCCTATAAAGCCCAAGTGTATGGGAACGGGAAAATACAAACAGATCTTACTACCCGCATGAACCAGCTTGCCGCCAACGCTGCCTTCTGCTTCACAGTTCCGGGTCCTAAAATGATTTGGCAATTCGGTGAATTAGGTTATGACGAAACACTTGGTGAAGAAGATGAAAAAACAGCAAAGAAGCCGTTACATTGGGAATATTATGATGAACCTGCACGCAAAAGTTTGTATGATGTATATGCTAAACTACTAGATTTACGCAAAACGCATACGGATTTGTTCGGGCAAAATGCAACATTCTCATGGAAAGTAGAAACTGCTGATTGGACAGGGAACACACCCCGCACCATCAGTTTGAAATACAATGATAAGGAACTCGTAGTCGTAGGAAATTTTGGAGATGATACCACCAACTATTCTCTGGATTCTAACATCAAGTACAATTACATGACCGGTGACGAAGTATCAGGTAATATAACTGTCGAACCACACAATTTCTTCTTAGGAACAAGTTTCAGACCTGAATAAACAGCTTAAGTAGAATAGATTAAACATAGAATTAACGCAAATTATCGCAGATAAATAAGAATAATTTCCCGAAAGAATAATCTTAATAATCTGCGATAATTTGCGTTAATCTGCGTCTAAACAAAACAAGATCAATTACACCTGTGTCTCTCCTTCGATGTATTCCTCCAGAAAGAGATTCTCTCCATCGAACACCGCATACGAGAAGAAATTAATCCAATCCCCGAGAATCAGCACACGGGAAGTTGCACTCAACATGAGATCCAGTTCAATGTGGCGATGCCCATATATAAAGAAGTTGATATTCGGGTGGCTCTTCAGATATTCTTTGGTATACAAAACCAGATGTTCCTGATTCTCCCCCATATAATCCGGTTCCTTTCCGTCAATCCGTTTCAGTCGGCTATGCTTGGCCCATGTCAAACCCAAATCCACACTCCAACGAGGATGAATAGCAGAAAACATTCTTTGCAAAGTCGTACTATGAAACATTCGGCGAAGTAATTTGAACTTCTTATCCGGATCACCCAATCCGTCACCATGAGCCAGATAGAATTCTTTCCCATAGATTTCGGTAGTCAACGGTTCACGGTGCATAATGACACCACACTCTTTTGTGAGATAATCTCCACACCAAATGTCATGATTGCCTATAAAGTAGTGAACTTCCACACCCATGTCCGTAAGTTCGGAGATCTTTCCTAGAAAACGAGTATATCCCTTAGGAACTACCAAACGGAATTCATACCAGAAATCGAACATATCTCCCAGCAAATAAACGGCAGAAGCCTTATGTTTTATACTGTCGAGAAAGTTCACCAGGCGTCTCTCTTGTGTGCGACCATGTTCAATGGCGCGGGACCCCAAATGCGCATCGGAAAGGAAATAAACGTTCTTCATAGGCTTTGAGTTGTTAGTTATAGTCAGCTTGTCACTCATCACTAGAGAAAGCCTAGTTCGAGTTTCGCTTCCTCACTCATCATATCTTTATCCCACTCCGGTTCAAACACCAGATTAATGATAGCCGAAGTCACTCCCTCCACCGATTCCACTTTCTGACGAATATCTTCCATGATAAAATCAGCAGCCGGACAATTAGGGGCGGTCAGTGTCATATCAAGTACTACTTCTCCATTATCGGAGACATCTATCTTATAAATCAGTCCAAGATCGTATACGTTTACCGGGATTTCCGGGTCGTACACCGTTTTTAGCATAGCTACAATCTTTTCTTCTATTTCAATCTTTTCCATAGGTTCTTTCCGTTAATAATAATGCAAATATAAGAATAAATTCATTTAGAGCAGTCCTTCATCTGCAAAACTATAGAATTGACTCTCACAAACGATAACGTGGTCTATCAAACGAATGTTCATTGTGTCGGCGGCTTTACGAATATGTTCTGTCAAAATTTTATCCGGTTGACTCGGATGAATGTTTCCTGATGGATGATTATGCACAACAGCTATTTGCGTGGCCCTTTGTAACAAAGCTTCCCGCAAGATCGTACGTACGTCAGTGTAAGTTCCATCTATTCCACCAGTACTGATGCGCACTTTATCAATCAGTTTCGTTGCCTGATTCAACAAAAGAGCCCAAAATTCTTCTTGTTCCAAATCGCACATCAGAGGTTGAAAAATATCATAAATATCTTTTGAACAGGTGATTTGAGGCCTTTCTTTTATACTCTGCAGTTTCCTTCGTTTTCCAAGTTCCAATGCAGCCATCACCGTAATGCTCTTCGCCGGTCCTATACCTTTAAAACGGGAATAGTCGCAGACTTCCCATTTTGCCAAGGAATTAAGATTATTATCACAAGACAGAAGCAAGCGTCGCATCAGTTCAACAGCACTCTCTTCCGTATTTCCGGAGCCGATTAATATAGCGAGTAGTTCGGCATCACTCAATGCTGCTGCTCCTTTCTCCATCATTTTCTCCCTTGGGCGGTCCTCCAGTGCCCATTGGTTGATGGATAGTTTGTGTCCACTTTCCATTTGCAATGTTTTGAGAGTGTAAAGATAGGCTTATTTTATTTAATGATAGAGGCAACGGAAAGGAATTTGATTATAAGCATCTTCTTTTTTTAATGCAAGAATGAGTTGACTGACACCCGGGTCTCGGCATACCTGACACCCGGGTGTTGGGTAGCATGACACCCGGGTGTCAGATGTATTGAGACCCGGGTGTCAGACAACATTCCTTTTAAACAAAAATAGGAATGGTAATAGGCAAATAAAAAATGGACTACTTATAAAAATTCTTTTGGAAAGCCTCAAACTCATCCTTCCCTCTGATACAACGTTGCCACCATGCGCGCCAAAAGCCTGTACCATAGCCTATAAGCTGTATAAATGCAGCGGCAATGGAATAAACGCCAATAGACAGACTTTTATTCTGAATAGTAGAATCAACGCATACGAGCAATGCATAGAGAATGATCGGCATGAAACTGAAGAGGCAGAAGGGGGTTCCTAACAATAGAAGTGCTACTCCCAATGTGAATGCCGCTGGAAGCAAATGTACCAGTTTCAGAGAATCCGGATATTTCTTATAAAGATTAATACGGGCAATGCCGGAGTTATGCACCTGCTTGAAGAATTTCTTCAAATCAGTCCGCCGTTTATGATATACCCAGGCATCAGGAAAAAGACGGCAGATGTAACCACCTTTGAATATACGGATACTGAAATCAATATCCTCACCGAAACGCATCTTTGAAAATCCTCCCAAAGCCTCGTACACTGCCCGGCGAACTCCCATATTAAAACTACGGGGATAGAATTTATCCATCTTCTTTTTTCCGCCACGAATGCCTCCGGTCGTGAAGAAAGAGGTCATGGAATAGTTGATTGCCTTCTGAATATCAGTGAAAGAATCGTGTGCACGGTCGGGACCGCCAAAAGCGTCGGCAGGAGAAGCGGCAAGCTCCTTCTCTACCGCATCGAAATAGCCTTCGGGAAGGATGACATCAGAATCCAATATAATAAGGTATTCTCCTTCGCTCCGCTCTGCTCCGTAATTACGGCTCTGTCCCGGTCCGGAGTTAGATTTAAAAAAATATTTTATATCCAACTTATCCGTATATCGGTCTACTATTTCTTTACAGGGAACAGATGAACCGTCTTCTACCACAATCACTTCAAAATCTGTGAAATGCTGGGTAGTCAGACTCTTCAACAGTTCGTCCACCTCGTCGGGACGATTATAAACGGGAATTATAACGGAGTAACGCATATCAATCGGTTATGGCTCTATTTCAAGATACAAAGTAAGGTAAAAAAAACGAGAACCATGAAAGATAGCTAATAAAAAAGGCAGCTTCGTCACCGAGCCGCCTTTTCTATATCCGGAGTTTATGAACTTATTTCTTCAGGATATCCATTGTATCAGAAGCGATCAATAACTCTTCATCTGTCGGAATTACTACAACTTTCACTTTAGAAGCAGGAGTTGAGATTACAGCTTCGTCACCATGAATCTTATCATTGACAGACTTATCGATCTCAATACCCATAAATTCCAATCCCTTGCATACTTCCTCGCGACACAGTGACTGGTTCTCACCAACACCACCTGTAAACAATACAATATCCACACCACCCAATGCAGCAGCGTAAGCACCGATGTATTTCTTAATACGATAGTAATACATTTTTTCAGCAAGAATTGCTTTCGGATTGCCGGCTTTACAAGCCGCATCCAATTCACGCATATCGCTTGATACACCTGAAACTCCCAGCACACCGCTCTTTTTGTTCAGCAAATTGGAAACACCGGTTGTATTCAAGCCTTCTTTTTCCATGATAAAAGTTACTGCACCGGCATCTATATCACCGCTACGAGTACCCATCATCAAGCCTTCCAACGGGGTTAACCCCATCGTAGTATCCATACACTTACCATCCTTGATAGCAGCGATAGAACCACCATTACCAATATGACAAGTAATGATCTTCTTTCCTTCCGGAGTTATGCCCAAGTACTCGCATACACGCTTTGAAACATAACGGTGGGAAGTTCCGTGGAAACCATAACGGCGTACTGCATACTTTTCATACAATTCATAAGGAATAGCATACATATATGCATAGTCAGGCATAGTCTGATGGAACGCTGTATCAAATACACCTACCTGAGGAATGTCAGGAAGAATAGCGGAAACGGCATTCACACCTTTCAAGTTGGCAGGATTGTGAAGCGGAGCCAAGTCATTGCAAGCGGTAAAAGCTTCCAATACTTCTTTGTTCAGCAATACAGACTCACTGAAACGTTCGCCTCCGTGCACCATACGATGACCTACCGCATTGATTTCTTCCAAAGACTTGATTGCCCCATATTCAGGATTAATCAATGTATTCAAAATAAACTCTACTCCTACTGTATGTTCCGGAATATCCTTTTCCAGGATTTTCTTTTCTCCATTCGGCAGAGTCAGTTTAAGGAATGATCCTTTCAGACCGATTTTCTCGATACCACCTTGAGCAATCACCTCTTTAGTGGTCATGTCGAACAATTTATATTTAATAGATGAACTTCCGCAGTTCAATACCAGAATCTTCATGTATTCAGTGCTTAACGGGTTAGTGATTAATGGTTAGCTTTTGCTGCGATAGCCTGATTAGCTGTAATAGCAATCATACGATATACATCTTCGATAGAACAACCGCGAGACAAGTCATTCACCGGACGGGCGATACCTTGAAGGATCGGGCCGATTGCGTCGGCGTGTCCCAGACGTTGAACTAATTTGTAGGAGATATTACCAACTTCCAGACTCGGCACAACCAATACATTTGCTTGTCCGGCAACTTGTGAGCCCGGAGCTTTGCTTGCACCTACTTCAGGAACAAGAGCCGCATCAGCTTGCATTTCTCCGTCCAAGTCAAGAGTCGGAGCCATTTCTTTGGCAATCTTTGTAGCCTCTACCACTTTGTCCACCACCTCATGTTTAGCAGATCCTTTGGTAGAGAAGCTCAACATAGCAACTTTCGGAGTTTCGATACCGGCAACAGCCTTAGCAGTCTGTGCTGTACAAACTGCAATCTGAGCCAACTGGTTAGCATCCGGAACCGGAGTTACCGCTACGTCACCCATTACCAAAATACCGTTCTTTCCGCATTCCGGAGCATGTGTCAGCAACAACATTGCGCCTGATACACAAGTGATTCCCGGAGCAGTCTTGATAATCTGCAAAGCAGGACGCAATACATTACCGGTAGTGTTGCGGGCACCTGCCAACTGACCGTCAGCATCACCGCTCTTAATCATTAAACAACCATAGAACAAAGGATCGTTTGTCAAATTACGAGCCTCTTCGATAGTCATCCCTTTCTTCTTGCGCAACTCACACAGCAACTGTGCATACTCTTCATGTTTCGGAGAAGTTTCAGGATCGATGATAGTAGCCTTGCTGATATTTCCCAAGCCCCATTTTGCAGCAAGCTCATTGATTTCAGCCGGTTTACCCAGCAAAATAAGGTCAGCAACTTCGTCTGTCAAAATCTGATTGGCAGCTTTCAATGTGCGTTCTTCAGTTCCTTCAGGAAGAACAATACGTTGGCGGTCTGCTTTTGCACGCGCAACGATTTGGTTGATTAAATTGAGCATAGATATATTGAATATTATTATAAAACCTGCTTACAATTTGTTATTTGCGGTGCAAAAGTAGTCAATTTTGTAATATCCACATTACAATTTAGTCCATTTTTCTCCCCCACATCTAAAATATTATAATATTTAACACTGTACTCCTATTTTTCATACCTTTGCAGCGTTTTCAAACAAAATCAATAGGTTATTAGTATATGATACGTCAGTGTGCCATCTTATTTGGCTGTTTGGCTTTGGGTGAACTAATCGTTTACTTTACAGGAATCAAACTTCCTTCCAGCATTATCGGAATGCTGCTACTCACCCTCTTTTTGAAATTAGGTTGGATTAAACTGCACTGGGTACAGGGATTGTCCGACTTTCTGGTTGCTAACTTAGGATTCTTTTTCGTTCCGCCCGGTGTGGCGCTCATATTGTACTTCGATGTAATCGCGGCTGAATTCTGGCCAATTGTGATAGCTACCATTGTCAGTACCGCACTTGTGCTTGTCGTAACGGGATGGGTACATCAGATCGTCCGTAAAATCAACTTAACACATAAGACCAAATGAGTTTCTTAGAAAATAATTTCTTTCTGCTGGCCATTACCTTCGGGATTTTCTTCTTTGCCAAACTGCTTCAGAAGAAAACAGGACTGGTATTATTAAATCCTATATTGCTGACCATCGCACTATTAATCATCTTCCTTAAAATGACCAATATCTCTTATGAGACATACAATAAAGGAGGACATCTGATCGAATTCTGGCTACGCCCGGCCGTTGTGGCTTTAGGCGTACCTTTATATCTCCAACTGGAAATGATAAAAAAGCAGTTGTTGCCTATTCTACTGTCTCAACTGGCAGGCTGCATCGTCGGAGTTATTTCAGTTGTACTGATTGCGAAATTTATGGGAGCCTCACAAGAGGTAATCCTGTCACTGGCTCCGAAATCGGTTACTACTCCGATTGCGATGGAAGTAACCAAAGCCATCGGCGGTATTCCGTCACTAACGGCGGCAGTTGTAGTGGCAGTAGGTCTCTTGGGAGCTATCTGTGGCTTTAAGACCATGAAAATCATGCATGTAGGCAGCCCTATTGCACAAGGTCTCTCCATGGGAACAGCCGCCCATGCCGTCGGAACCTCCACTGCAATGGATATCAGCAGCAAATATGGAGCATACGCCAGCCTGGGACTGACGCTGAATGGTATATTCACAGCATTATTAACACCTACCATCCTTCGATTATTAGGTATTTTATAAAAACAAAATATCCTGATTATCCGTTATATAAAGAGTTAAACGCAAAATGCAACTTTATGATTCCATTTCAAGATATCACATTAGCAGACAAAGACACGATTACCTCATTCACAATGAAAAGTAATCGACGTAACTGCGACTTGTCGTTCTCTAATCTTTGCAGTTGGAGATTCTTATATAATACTCAATTCGCAGTAGTCGACAACTTTTTAGTTTTCAAATTCTGGGCCGGAGAACAATTGGCGTATATGATGCCGGTAGGAACAGGAGACCTGAAAGCAGCTCTAAAAGAATTGATCGAGGATGCAGGTAAGGAGAACCAGCCCTTCTGTATGCTGGGAGTATGCGCCAATATGCGTGCAGAGCTTGAGACTATCCTCCCGGAACAATTCACATTTACGGAAGACCGTGATTATGCGGATTATATTTATCTGCGGAGTGACCTGTCTACATTAAAAGGCAAGAAATTTCAGGCAAAGAGAAATCATATCAACCGGTTTCGTAACACGTATCCGGATTATGAATATGCTCCGATCACTCCGGACCGCATCCGGGAATGCTTGGACTTGGAGGCCGAATGGTGTAAAGTGAATAATTGTGACCAGCAGGAAGGGACAGGCAATGAACGCCGCGCATTGGTTTACGCTCTTCACAACTTCGAAGCACTCGGTTTGACAGGAGGTATCCTGCGCGTGAACGGCAAGATCGTGGCATTTACTTTCGGTATGCCTATTAATCATGAAACCTTCGGAGTGCACGTGGAAAAAGCAGACACTACCATTGATGGCGCATACGCCATGATCAATTATGAATTTGCCAATCGAATCCCCGAACAGTATATTTATATCAACCGGGAAGAGGATTTAGGTATCGAAGGCTTACGCAAAGCCAAATTATCTTATCAGCCGGTCACCATCTTGGAGAAGTATATGGCTTGTCTTAAGAGTCATCCGATGGATATGGTTAAATGGTAATATTCGGCGAACATGATAGTTAAAGAACAAGTAAAAGCTTTATGGAGAATCTGCTTTCAAGATAGCGAAGAATTTATTGATCTGTATTTCAGACTCCGCTATAAGAACGAGGTAAATGCTGTTATCCAAAATGGCGACAAGGTAGTTTCGGCACTTCAGATGCTTCCTTATCCGATGACTTTCTGTGGAAAGACCGTACAAACTTCTTATATTTCAGGTGCTTGTACTCATCCCGATTTCCGAAGCAAAGGGGTCATGCGCGAGCTTTTATCCCAGTCTTTTGCCCGAATGTTACGCAATGAGGTACACTTCAGCACATTGATACCGGCAGAGCCTTGGTTGTTTGACTATTATGCCCACATGGGATATGCTTCAGTATTCAAATACTCTACGAAAACAATAGCCTTACCTGAGGTTATTCCTTTTCCTTCTAAAGATATCAACATTGAAATCATCGTGGAATATCAAGATGAGGTATATTCCTATCTTAACAAGAAGTTGTCCGAACGCTCTTGTTGCATCCAACACACTTCGGAAGACTTTCAAGTTATCATGGAAGACCTCTCCGTCAGCAACGGAATGCTCTTTCTAGCCAGACAGGAATATGAAATAAGAGGGATAGCCTTTATCTATAGAAGAGAGGAGAGTATCATTATTAATGAACTTTTGGCTGAGAACAAAGATGTAGAGTATAGTCTACTGCACGCTATCAAGCAACATACAGGATGCAAGCGCATGGTTCAACTACTGCCTCCTGAAGATAAACAGCCTCAACATCCGCTAGGCATGGCACGTATCATCAATGCCAAAGAAGTGCTGCAAATCTATGCCGCAGCTTTTCCTGAAGATGAAATGCAGCTGGAATTATCGGACAAACAATTGCCTGTAAATAACGGTTATTATTACTTACACAAAGGAAAGTGTATGTATAGCACCGAGCGACTGCCCGGTGCACATATGCAAATGAATATTAGTGAATTAACCAATAGAATACTTCAGCCGTTAAAATCATATATGAGCTTGATGCTGAATTAAATTATTTATTCAAATAACGAACCCGTTCGCAGGCTGCCAATAGAAACGCACCTACTCCAAAATTCGAAGTTGAGTTTGCGTCTACCACCTGACCGGGTATCGCTTTCTCACCAATCGGTTGCACATAACCAATCTTGCCATCAGGCTGCAAAGCAACTGTTGAGAGATATTTCCATGCTTTTTCAACCACCGGCTGATATTCTGCAGCATCCAGAAAACCGTTATTAATTCCCCATTGTAAACCATAGGTAAAGAAAGCCGTTCCACTGGTTTCCGGTCCCGGCGCATGCAGCGGATCGAGCATACTGCGTGTCCAGTAACCTTCCGGCTGTTGACAAGCAGCAACCGACTTAGCCAGGGTACGGAAACGATCTATATATTCCGGACGATACTTATCTGTTTCAGGAAGTTCTTTCAAGACTTTTGCCAATCCGGCCAATACCCAGCCGTCTCCACGTGCCCAAAAATCCTTTTTGCCGTTCACACTCTTGTGTTTAGGATACACGTATTTTCCATCCCGATAATAAAGTCCGGCCTCTTCATCATACATAATACTATCAGCATAGGCGAGGTATTCATGCAGTTTCTCCAAATAGAGCGGATTCTTAGTTATGTTATACATCTTTGTCATGACCGGCATGACCATATACAAGCCATCTGCCCACCACCAATAATCATGATTGGGGGTACTCATCTGATATTCCATCACTTCGCGGGCACGGGCTATTTTCTGTGTATCTGGTTCCAGATTATAGAGATCGGCATACGTCTGGAAACAAATCTGATAGTCACCGAAAAGCACATAATCATCACTTTCACCGTAACTGTACTTCCAGTTTTCCTTATGATCTGATTTTGCCCCTTTCCATTCATTATGTTCCGCCCAGGCTTTCGAGTATTCCAAATACTCCGGCTGCTTAGTCAAAAAATAAGCTTCCATATTTCCGGTGTGATAGGCGGCATTATCCCAAAAAGAACGTCCGTGTTCCGGATGATTCGTCTGCCAATAATTATTCACTTTATGAATGGTGTTTATCACTTCTTCAGCAGAAGCATCCTTCTTATCCGTACAACTTGCACAGATTGCACCGCCTAGAAAGAGTGCAGAAAAAAGAGTTGCATATAGTTTCTTCATATCTTTATTTATTTGTATCCATATTCGTTTCCAATACATATATCATTTGAGGCTCAATTTCCGCTGTGCGTTCACCGTCTCCCTGACGGCTGTGTTGTACAAAGAGATGCAGTTTCCGCTGCTTTTTCCAAAGTTCCGTATCATGAGAGGGTTCCCAGGCATCCACCGAAAAATCCGTCAGATCCGTTATCGTCCACTTACTGGTACCCACATCAGTCGTATGTGCCATCGACACACGGCTTCCTCGTTCCTCATCACGGAAAATATAAAAGACTTCTCCACCTTCTACCACAATACGCGGACGGGCAATAGGGATCATTTTCGTACCTCCACCCTTCAAGGTAAAAGGTGTCCGGCGATCGGTTATCTGCCGTTGATGCCATATCTTCCCGTCATTCCAGACGATGCGGTATTGAGGAACATCACTATCGGGTTCCCGCCAATAAGTAGCTATATACGGATTTCCTCCCGCATCGGCACTCATACTCGTCTGATTAATCAACTCACAGTTTTGAGGTAAACGACAGGCATACTCCGCATTGGACAATTTGATCGGGAGTTCATATCGTTCTCCACTCGTCTTATACCAAGTTACCCCATTATCAAAAGAACGGGCATAACAAATATCATGGTTTGTTTCCACATGCCAGGTCTCGCGCCATACCCATGAAAGATGAATCGTCCCTTTCTCATCAACATATAACTGCCAATAGGCATTCCGTTTATTTTCCCCGTCGATCAGTATATCCTGCACACGAGTCCATTTGTGTTCATTCAGCGAATAACGGTTCATTACCAGATTTCCACGACCCGAAGAACCGGAGCGGTAAACAAACAATAAATCTCCTCCGGATAAAGGATAGAACTCCGGATAGGTGACATTTCCTTCGTCAACTCCGGTCATGGGCATTTTATCCCCCAGTTCCAGAGAACCGGGAGCAATGCTCCGGCAATAATTCAATGGATGTCCGTGATGGTCAAAAGATACGTGTATATACCCTTCTCCATCTATCATCATGCTAATTATATTATGAGCATCCTTCACATTTCCCTGATATTGGGTGCGATGTAATGTCCATTGTTCCGAATCCAGTTTCCGCTTTCCAAGTACCAGATAGCCATCGTTATCGTAATAACTGATATATTGTTCATCACCGTGTGTAACCAGCGAATTATTCCGAAAGACCGTCGTATTGACCGAAGTACAGCTATACCCCTTTCCCACTTCAACCAGATGCTGGGAACAAGCAATAACGGGAACGAGCATTATTCCGCAAAGTAGTAGCAGTATCCGTTTCATATTTATTTTTTATTTGTCAAAGATAGAAAGGTTCCATTTTTCATGCCAAGGGATAGTTATTTTCCCATCTTTTACCAACACAGGCAACCATACATAACGGGAATCTTCCAAATCCTTCTTCTTCCAACGGTCGAACATGGCAATATATGCATCCTTCTTTCCGACAACAGGCTGGACATAAGTACTCTGGGCATAAAACGTTTTATCCGCATCCGGTCCCGTACAAGGATTTCCGATTGTCTTCCATGTTCCCATAATAGAATCGGCTACTGCGATCTCGGCTATATTAGGATCCCAGCCAGTACAACCGGAACTTAACATATAATATTTACCATTATATTTAAATACTGCCGGAGCCTCTCTCGATTCTTTTACGAAATTACGTGTAAAACGTCCGCTCGGTTTCAGATAATCATCAGTCAGAAGGCTGATATACATCGTTTCATTATTTTCTGAAGAATAAAACTGATAAGCACGTCCGTCATCATCCACAAAAACAGTCTGATCGCGGCTCATCGCATTGTTCGGACGAAAACTTCCCTGATAAACGAACGGACCGACAGGAGAATCAGAAACTGCCACTCCGGCACAAGCCTTACTGTAATCAGCACTTTCCACATGGGCCCACATTACAAATTTGCCCGTTTTCTTATTATAAACCACTTTCGGACGTTCCAATACTTTGGAGGGATGCAGATCATGATTCGGATCGTCTTTAACTGCCGGAAGTACAATACCCTCAAATTTCCAATTCAGCAAGTCTTTAGAAGAGTAACAACCTACTCCGGTCACATCCGTACGATAACACTCCCAAGTAGCCCAGTCAGGCAAAATGGTTTTCCCTTTCTTGTATTCTCCATACCAATAGTAAGTACCGTTATGATATAGAAGTCCACCACCGTGGGCATTGATCGGATTCCCGTCCGTATCTTTCCAAACTTCTCCGGGGATAAAACTCGTATTCTTTTGAGCTTGTATTGATATTGGAAGGAAAGCTCCTATACCAACTACAATCAGTAATAATAATCTAATCATATACAAAATAATTATCGGTTAATTTCTTTTAATGAACGGCATGATCTTTCGGAAAGTCTTTTCCTTCCCAAGCTTTCTTACTTGTCCAATCCTCAGTAGGTGATGTCCAAAACGGGTGACTGGCGGGAAGCCCCAACGGAAGAAAAGCGAGTGACGCCATATATAAGCTGCCATTATTAGTATACCAATCTGATATATTCGGCTGTTTACCATTGAATCCTAAAGTCAGGAATCCTTTTTCATTAAAGTTACGGTCATCCCCGAACATCCGTTTAATAACCGCCGTCATAGCCGCACGTACTTGTCCGTTCGATAATTCTTCAGGAAGCCACTCTCTCCATGCCAGCAACGCCAGCGGTTGCAAAGTTCCCGTACGATAAGTGATAGAACGACCGAATACAGGGAGAGTCCCTTCCGGAGAAACAAACCGTTCCAAAATAATTCCGAAACGCTGCATTCGTTTGACTGCACGTTTATAATCACAGTCCGGCATATTCCACACTTTATTCTTGCCGGCATTTGTCATAATCTCCAACGGTTCTATATACATAGGATGGAGCACAAAACTATTGTAATAGTCGAAAGCAAAATCCTTACCATCCGAATACCAGCCATCACCGACATACCATTCCTCCACTTTACGCAGGGCCGAAGCAATGCGATAAGTATCACTAGCCGCACCAGCCTTACGCAAGAAAGATTCTACCGTAGCAGAAAAAAGCAACCAATTAGTATAAGGAGGATCTACTCGGCGAAGCTGTGTAAATTCAGTAATATAGCGCTGTTTTGTGATACTGTCCAAAGGGGTCCACAAGGCATCATATCCTCTTATGAAACTTTCTGCAATGTAAGCCGCATCCACCAACGTCTGTCCTTCTTTTCTCCACAACAGATAATCGGGACTTTCCGGATCAACAGCCTGCGCATAACTCTTTAAAGCCCATTCACGTAACTGTTTACGCTGAGCTCCCTCCACTGTATCATCATCCGGTAATGAAATCCAAGGTGCCAATCCTGCCATTAAACGCCCGAAGCACTCCATATAAGTGACTTTCTTATTCCGTCCATCCCATGTCGGACTTAACTCTACCAGCATATTCTGTTGTAGCTTTCCCTCACTCATATTACTAAGTACAGGGGCAGCCATACGATACAATACCCGTGTCCATAGTTCACGGTCAATCGGTTCTTTTACTTGTTTTTTCTTTTTCGCAGACAGATCCTGTGCAGGGATCAATAACATTGCTATCAGCAACAGTAGTAAGTAATATCTATTCAAATTCATGATATTATTTTAGTTTTTTTTCGTCTACAAAGGTACTCCATACTTAGATAAATAGAGTTCAATTTTACGTCAAAAAGGGATACAAAAAGACCATTATTCTTTTCCACTCCTTAATACCACGTGTCTCGGAAAAGAAGTCAACACCTATCTTATAGAATTTGCGAGGGTCTTTGCCAAAAGGCAAAGATAAACGATTTCCTCGCACAGACATCGGCATACATAAACATAGGTATTGATAAAACACGGAGATTAGAGACGATGAAAGGGAGATGAAAGACATTTTAAACACATATTATTTAGTTGTTCACCAATACAACACCTCCCTGTGGAAGGATTTCCAGTTGCACTTTTCCGCTTTCTTTTACTTTCAACGTCACAAGTTGAGGTTCTCCTTTTTTATCATCCTTATACAGAGAGATGGTTTTTCCGGCAAACATTTCCAAATCCAGTTTCAACTTTAGTGTTTCTTTTCCGGCATTCACAGCCGCCAGATACCAGGTGTCACCGTGGCGACGCGCCAAGACTACATATTTTCCCGGATACCCGTCAATGAAACGTGTCTCATCCCATGTGGTAGGAACCGCTTTCATATAGTCCATACAAACAGGAGAAACATCTTTCATGTTGTTAGGGACAAGCGCAAAGTTCTGTACCGGATTCTGGAACAGTACCGTAGTGGCTAATTGAAATATATCAGTAGTACGGCGGATAGTTCCTCCGTCATTGTTGCGGTTCAGCCGTTTGTTCAGAAAACAACCGCCGAATTCCATACAACCTACCGTATTGCGGATAAACGGATGCAGGCAAGTATTGAAAGCTTCCTCATCACAAAAGTGCTGGTTGAAAACCATATTCTCGGATGCGAGCACAGCCTCGCTGCCTACATAGTTAGGGTACATACGTTCCCATCCGCGAGGGATGGTACAGCCGTGGAAGATTACCATCAAACCATGATCGTCAGCATCACTCAAGATATCTTCATACAGACGCATCGTCTCTTGTTTGTCACCACCAAAGAAATCTACTTTGATTCCTTTCACTCCAAGACTCTGCAACCATTTCATTTCACGTTTGCGGATAATGGCATTGTCCATGTGATTCACCGGTCCCTGCTCAATATCATTCCAATAGCCGGAAGAGCTATACCACAAGAAGAGTTCCACTCCCTTGCTCCGTGCATATTCCACTAGAGATTTCATGCAGTCACGACCGATTCTTGTATCCCACCAATTGTCAATCAATACATATTCATAACCCATTGCGGAAGCAAAATCTATATAGCGGACCTGATCGTTGTAGTTGATACTGTCATCCTGCCAGAGAATCCAGCTCCATGTGCCGCGTCCGAAACGATAATCATGCTTCGTTTCATAAAGAGGATGTACCACATCCCAAGTGACAGTCGTTTCCACAATCGGTCTCAAGGTCTCGCCAACAGTTATGGTACGCCAAGGAGTGGCACCGGGAAGGGCAAACGCCGGAGCAGAAGTTCCGTTACCGTTATTTTCTTCCGCCATCGGAAAAGCTATTGTATATAGATTACCTTCAGTCACGTCACTCAAATGTGAACCGCAATAACGGCTGTCTACTCCCGTCTCACTGATTAATGCCCAACCATCAGTTCCGATACGGAACAGGCAAGGGAATGTGTAGCCATGCCCATATTGCGAACGCTCACTCATAGGCGCATCCGCTTTATATTCTTCCTCGTAACTGGGTTTTGTTCGTTTCCAACCTATCATGGCATCACTTTGCGGACATAAGAAGGTAGTAGTCTGCTGTGGAAAACGGAAACCGGTTTCTTCGGCAGTCACCGTCACACTTCCTTTTCCATTCTGGCGAGGCAAACTATATCGAAACGCTACGTCATTGTTGCCAATACGGAAAGTCACATTCATTTTCTGTCCTTTGGGATTCTCAAAATTACAAATCAGCTCGTTCGCCCGATAGTGTATTTGTGATGTCTTGATACGGTTCTGACCATAAACGGTATCAATCGGAGTGACGGAATGTCCTGTCAGTTTCATCCCCTTTGTAAAGTCACCAATATTGGTGGCCATTCCCAGAGGAGATTTCTCCAGCATTGTCTTTCCATTATAAACAATAGAATAAACAGGCTTCGCCTCCGAAGAAGCAAATACCGCTAATTGTAATTTCCCGTCCGGTCCGTCCATCACTATATCTTGCGCCATCAGAGAAGTCAGGCAGAAACTTGCCAATACTGTTCCTATCAGTTTCTTCATAATCATTACTATGGTATTAGGGATATGTCAGTTTACTTTCCATTAATTCGCCTTCTGTATCCGGATCACCGTAAAAGAATAGGCAGGCAGATTGCAATCAAACTTCTCTGCAATTTGTATTCTGTCTTCAACAGGTAACGGAGTATCCGTCGGCTTACCGGTCAATACGGTTCTTTTCGCAGAAGGTTGTACCGCACCGATTCCGAAGAGATCCACATTTGTATTTACCTCCACCGGAAGCAGATTCACCAGTTTCACAATCACGTCCCCGCTTGCCGAATCACGAACAATGGAAGAAGCAAAACGCTTCCTCACCTTATCGTCTTTATTGTCTAAAGTAATTTTAGACGGCAAATATTCGTTTCCGGCATTCTGCCCGTAAAGCTTCTGAACATAATAACCGGTAGTAGGCTTCACTTCCCGATTATTGAAGTAAATCAAATCCGGATTCCATTGGGTATGTCTTTCTTTGGCGAGAAGAGGAGCATAGGAAGTCATGTGTACAACGTCTCCATTCCGTTCCAAAGACGCCAGATAAAGAGCTTCCGTCAAAGCTGTTTCAATATTTGCTTTCCGGCCCGGTATGTGAGTGGCATATTCTCCGAGATATACTTTTGTTTTCTTGCTGCGGTCATACTTGTCGTAGAAGTCCTGATTATGCAGGAACCATCCCGGAGACTGATAATAATGTTCGTCCACCATCGGAACACCTAGTTTGTCCGCCAGCTTCCATCCTTCCACATAATCCGTGCCCTCATTGAACGGTCCTACCGTACCTACAACTATCATTTCCGGATATTTTTCTTTGATGGCATTGAATATCATCGTGAAGCGTTCTTTGAAGATATCGGTGATAAGGTCCTCGTTGCCGATGCCGATATATTTCAGATTGAAAGGTTTCGGATGGCCTGCTTCAGCTCGCACCTTTCCCCACTTTGTCTTCTTCGCATCACCGTTTGCCCATTCTATCAGATCAAGAATATCCTGAATGTAAGCTCCCATTTCGCTCATCGGAATGCCGCCTTGCTGCCCTCCTCCCAAGTTGCCGTGACAGGCAGAATTCTGGCAAGGGACACCGGCAGCCAATACCGGAAGCGGTTCTGCACCAATATCTTCGCAGAACTGGAAATACTCAAAGTATCCCAATCCCATACTCTGGTGATATCCCCAAAGGTTACGTTGCGCCTTTCTTGCTTCCAACGGACCTACCGTATTTTTCCACTGATAAATATTTTTCAAACCATCGCCATGAGCCACACAACCACCCGGGAAACGGATGAAACGGGGATGAATATCCGCTATCGTCTGAGCCAAATCCTTGCGGAGACCGTTCTTACGTCCTTTGAAGGTATCTTGTGGAAACAAGGAAACCATATCCAGATTCAGTTCTCCTGCCGATTGAGGGATAATCTCAAGGTGCGTATCCGCAGTCACTTTTGCAGTAATCACCGCTTTATATGTCTTCCATTGACGGGAAGACACAGACAGAGAAGTTTCTCCACATACCTTCCCTTCTCCATCTACCAAACGAATCTTCAATTTATTGGATTTACCTTGCGGCACACGGGCGAACATGGAAAAATCATACTTTTCACCAATATTCAACGCGATACCGTCAAATCCGGCATTGACTAAAGCCGCACCCGGTTGCTCCACATTCAACACAGCATAATGCGGATTATTGGGATGGATAGGAGCTGCTGTATCAATAGTAAAGCCCGCTTTTTCTCCTTTCAGCGCCCACGAGTGAGTACTGTTCCAGTTCTTATCCCCTTCCCTGTCTGAAGGATCATATTCAAAATCACGATTCTGAATCAGTTCCGCATAAAGACCGCCATCTGCCGAATAGTTAATATCCTCAAAGAAAGCCCCCAACAATAGTTCACTGATCTCTTTTGCACGTTCCGGTTGCACAGTGACCGTTGCCTGCACGGGTTTCAAGCCGGCAAAACGTTCACCATCCTGCACCGGACGTTCTCCATATAATGAATTCCGATATTGATTCCAGTCATAGTGCTTGCTCAGCCCCTCTACCAACTCCCAAGCTACCCGGTTGATACTTCCTTTCTGCTCTTCTCCCGCAACCATCGCTTTTACTCTCATTCCTTCAAAATCCGAAGTGGTACGGGGATATTTCTGGCTGGTCCAGTAAATCAAGTCTTTAGAGGTAGCTTGTCCATATCCGTCACGGTCATTCAGTTTCCATGTACAAATCCATTCGCCTTCGGACGATTGCTTCAAACAAGGGTCAAGCATTTTCTTCTGCGATCCCCAACGGCTATAATCACAACGGAGATAGCCGTAATTACGACCGACCTCAAACCAATTCTCTTTATCCATACTCCACGCAAAACGTAGTCCGCTACGTCCGTCATCACCGGAAGTGGCAAAGGAAAAGAGATAAACAGAATCGGGGGTACTTGCCACTTCTCTGATTGCTGCCAAAGTGACTTGCTGAAACGTCACAAACAGAACAGCTAAAAACAGAAATAATTTTCTCATGGTATACACATTTCATTAAGATTATCAACCTACCGAAGCTTAAAGACCTTCCGGCTTACCATACGCTTTGAACAAGCGTTTCAGCTCTTTTCCGGTAATGGGTATCACAGTACCGTGACGCGGATGAAAGTCCATACTCACAGCATGGTCTATTACTTTAAAGTTTTCGAGGTCGGTACTTTCCGTAAACTGGTATTTACCTTTCATATATACATCGTACATCAGGATATATTTGTCCGTCCCTATCAAAGGGAAAATGCCCGAACCTTCTACGGCTTCTTTGGTCTGTTGCTTATAATCATCCGATTCCTTCCACTGTCCGGAAGTCAAAGAAGGAGTGGTCGCCTTTTTGATTCCATTTCCATTGCCTTCCGTTTTATAGAACAGATGGTAAAGTCCGTTTTTATAAATAATATCCCCGTCGATACATGACTTTCCGTTTGCCGGTAGAAACAGAGGTTTCGGCTCACCTTCTATATCCGTAAAATCCTTGTTGGCATACGCATAATAAATGATATCCGCACCGTTGCCATGTTTCATTGACCAATATATCATATATTTCCCGGCTTCTTTATCATAAACCGTCTGCGGTGCCCATACCCGTTTCAGATTCTCCTGATTGGGATACTTCTTTTGGATGTTTACAACATTAGAAGTCCAGTGAACCAAGTCCTTCGATTTCAGCAACACCATGGCACGGTTAGAATCCCATCCGTTTCCACATACCATATCGGTAACGACCATATAGAAAGTCTTTCCATCTTCAGAACGGAGGATGTGAGGATCACGTACTCCACCTGTTGAACTAATCACACGGGAATCAAGTACCGGTTGATTCCCGTTCAAGGCTTTATAATTGTATCCGTCAAGGCTGACAGCCATCCGGACGGCTTCTTCACTCATGCGATTGCCTGTAAAATAAACAAACAGATAAGCGGATTGCTGGCAGTAGCCGGTCAGCACTCCTATGAAAAGGAGTGCCAAGAGGGTGATATATTTCTTCATATTCATTTGATATTCTCTAATAGTTGAAATCCACAGGTCTTACATATACACGATATTCACGAATCATACCCGGATAGTTCTTTTCGGCACGGGGCAGATAGCGGAAACCGGTTACCGTTTCCACTTTACTCAAGTCGATCACTAAATGATGAGGATAGGCAACATTGTCTACTGTCATCCAGAAAGTCGACTCCTGCAGGTCGAAAATCTTGTCGGCCGTACGGTTACCGCTACGTGTTTCCTCACTGTCGGCATAACGGATCTTCCAATGCTCGCGGGACACAGGTTTACCGTCGGCTCCCAATACATCAAACTCCGCCACCGCTGCGATATTATCATTCGCTTGCGGAGAAAGTGCTTCCAGACAGAAATAGCGTCCTTTCACCGGAGTATCAAATCGTACCTCCTGCCAGCCGTTACCAGGAGTGAAAGCTCCTTCGTATACTGCTTTCTCACCTGTCAGTTTCAGCTTCTCGCCATCCTTGCGGTGTGTTTCGGGTGCTTTTTCACGAAGCACATCGAGAATTGGCTTCTTCAAACCCTTGATAGAAGCTTTGGCAGGACCTTTCAAATCAAGAACGAGAATCTCATTCTCTCCTTTTTTCAGCCAGCAACCCGGCATAAAGAGTGTTTGTTGCGGACCGATTTCCCAAAAACGTCCCATCGCACGACCGTTCACCCAAACCATACCTTTACCCCATGTACTCATATCCAGGAAAGTATCTCCTACTTTGTCCAGTTTAAAAGTACCTTTATAATAGGCTGGCATAGTCGGCAACTGTTTGGTTTCATTATATTTCTTATCTTTAATAAAGGAATAATCTACCGGGAAGTTATACACTGTCCAGTTTTTCAATTCCGTTGTCTGATTTCCTGAAATAAGTTCCACCTTTTCTGTGATTCCTTTACGGTCGTGAATGGATTTATCAAAGTTGACACGCCCCATCGCTTCTATGAGAATATCCAATTGCGTACCTTTCTTTAATACAGGCAGCGTTGTTGTGAACTCTCCCTTACGACGATCCAGACGCGCCAACTGCTTGCCATCGGCATAAACCTGCGCCCAATCATGTACCTCTGTAATCTTGAGGACCGTACCGGCAGCAACAGCCTCCGGCAAGGTCGTACGATACAGAATCGTTCCCCATCCCTGATTAAACTGTTCCATCGGTTGGATATCCGTTGAATGTTTCGCTTCCGGCAAATTAGAGAAGAGCGGAGCCACTTTCATAAAATGGAACTCAGGAATCTCTATTACGGGCAGAGCGGCAGGAACTTCCGGCAATGCAGCACCGGCAGGAAGATAGTTCTTCAATAAATCACGAAGCAAGAAATACTTCTCGGTAGTCCATCCCGCCTCACTGATAGGAGCATCATAATCGTATGAGCTGCACATGGCGGAATAAGCCGGGTTATTCGCACCTCCCCAATGTCCGAATGTCGTTCCTCCGTGAGTCATATACAGACTGAAAGATATGTTCCGGTCGAGCATATCCTTAATGCCCTGCACCATATCTTTTGCAGGACGTGTCTCATGTTTCCGTCCCCAATGGTCGAACCATCCGCTCCAAAATTCACTACACATCAACGGAGTTTCGGGGCGAAGCTCTTTCAATTTCTTAAATTGCTGGTCGATATTGGCTCCCGTACCGAAATTCACAGTCCAGATCAAATCGTCGAGTGCATTATTTGTGAAGTTACTGCTCCAGTCACATTGGAACAAAGGCACATCGGTAAAGCCAGACTCACGCACTAAATCACGGACGGCAGATACGTATGGTTTGTTGATTCCATAAGAACCGTATTCATTCTCTACCTGAACCATTATGATATTTCCACCTTTATTTACCTGCAACGGAGCCAGTTGCTTGCCCACTTCTTTCATAAAGATACCGACCCGTTCCATATAATAAGGATCAAGTGTACGCAAAGCTATATCCTTCTTCTTCAGTAACCACCAGGGAAGTCCTCCCATCTCCCATTCCGCACAGACATACGGACCGGGACGGACAATGACATACATACCATGTTTCTGTGCCGCACGACAGAAAGCAGCAATGTCATTCTGTCCGGTAAAGTCGAATTTACCTTCTTCCTGTTCATGGATATTCCAGAAAATATAAATACAAATCGTATTCATTCCCAACGCTTTGCACATCTCTATGCGGTGTTCCCAATAAGCTTGCGGGATACGCGTATAATGCAATTCGGCAGCCTTCACCACAAATGGTTTTCCGTCCAGCAGAAAAGTATTCTTGCCTGCCCCAAACTTACGGGCAGTGGTTTGTGCCTGTGCACTACTAACGAAAAAAGTAACTGTAAAAAGTACCAGTAAAGCAATTAATCTGTTTTTCATGGTTTATTCAAAAATAGAATTTTAATAGTATACGGCAAAGGTAGGCGATTCACCTAAAAGAAAAGGCATAATTATCATTCAAAAAGGGGTGGAAATAAAGCAAAACACATAAAACAGATGTTTCCTGCCCTGTTTCCATCCTCGCATTATAAAGACCAAATTCACTTACCCAATTTCATTAACCCGACGATTTTATATATCCAATCGGCTAATGGAACAGGACAACTCAGCAGCCCGTCATTCTCTTTCAGATTATTCATAGAAAAGCGGATTCTGCATGGAGGAGCAAATTTATTAGCATATACAGAAAGGCTTTTACCACTTATCCGCGTATCTGATTTAACTTCTACAGGAACGACATAAGTAGGAAACTGCAATATAAAGTCTACTTCTGCCCGATTTTCCGAACTCCAATAATAAGGCATCACATCACTCTGAGGTACTAAAGATTGCAAGATAGCATTCTCTGTCAGAGCACCTTTAAACTCTGTATAGCCGGAATTACCTGAAAGAATAACCTCAGGAGACAACTTAGCCAAACGTCTTAATAACCCACAATCGCAGGCATAGGCTTTAAAAACAGACAACTCTTGATAAGCACTTAAAGGAAGTCCTGGTTTGGCTACATTGAACACACGATAAATAAGACCTGCTTCCTCCAGCCATAACAAAGCATCTTCATATTCACGGGCACGGGCTCCAGTTCGAACGATACGATATAAAAATTTCCGGTTTTCCTTAGCCAATTGAGATGGCAAAGAACTCCACAAGCTATTTATACGAGGAATATCAATAGGGGAAGCATATTTAAAAAAATCAAGAGTATATAAATCTAAAATATTCTGCAGGGTATCTTCCACCGCCTGCATTCCTTTATTAGATAATAATGCAGTAACAGCTTCCGGCATTCCTCCACAAATTAGATATCGCTTATATTCCAGTTCTAATCTACTAAGAATTATCTCAGGCAAAGCCTCTAAAGAGTCCAACCCGTCAATATACTGACACAAACGTTCGTCCGAAGCTCCTAAAAATTCCTTAAAGGTAATAGGAAACATTCTCAGAATTTGTACTTTGCCGACTGGGACAGCCATTTTCTTCTGCCGAATAGCAACTCCCAATAAAGATCCAGCTGCTATTATATGATATTGAGGGGCATCCTCACAGAAATACTTAAGACTATTAAGCGCACCCTCGCACATCTGGATCTCATCAAATATCAGTAAGGTTTTTCCCGGTTCGATAGGCGCTTCGGTATACAGTGTGAGTTCCTTTAATATTCTACTGACATCTTTTGTCTTTTCAAATACACTAGCCAGTTCTTCCACTTTATCGAAATTGAACTCAGCTACATACTCAAAACATTCCTTCCCGAACTCTTGCATAATCCAAGTCTTTCCGGTTTGCCGAGCTCCTTTCAAAAGAATAGGTTTACGGTTCTCACTATTCTTCCATTGCCTCAGTCGGTCGATAATGTCTCTACGAATCTTCATGTTTTCACATTTTATGTGCGGAAAATGTGGAGTTTTTCACATTTTCCGCACGTATTAATGCAAATATAAGATTATCTTCGGATAAAAGCAAAAATCAACGACCTAAAAACACATAACGGAAGAATACTGATCTGTAGCCCTAATTTTCTTTCGTCAACAGACTTTCCAATTCCTCCGCATTCAAACGAAGATAGAACTGTCCGCGATAAGCTACGGAGATAGCTCCGGTCTCTTCGGAAACAATGATAGCATGGGCATCCGATTGCTGGGAGATTCCCATAGCCGCACGGTGACGCAAACCAAGCTCTTTCGGAATATTCAAATCATGGGAAACCGGAAGAATACATCCCGCCGCTTCAATACGCTTTTTACTGATAACCATCGCCCCGTCATGCAAGGGACTATTCTTGAAGAAGATATTTTCAATCAGCCGTTGGTTGATTGCCGCATCAATCACCTCCCCTGTACGGACTATCTCATCTAAAGGAGTATTATGCTCAATCACAATCAATGCACCGACTTTTTGTTTGCCCATACTCAGACAAGCCATTACAACAGGCATAATATCATCATGCTTCAACGATTCCTTCTTCGAACCGTTAAACAACCGTGACAATGCACTGACATGGCGATGAGAGCCTAAAGTCAACAAGAAGCGACGTATCTCATCCTGAAAAAGAACAATCAAAGCTATCACACCGACACTCATCAACGTGTCAAAGATAGAGCCAAGCAGTTTCATTTCCAACACCTGGGTCACCACCAGCCAAATCAAGATAAAAACAAGAATACCGGTAAAAACCTTAATGGAACCGGAAGCTTTCATCAGTTTGTACGTGTAATACAACAGAAATGCGACCAGCAGGACATCTATAAAATCTTTTATTCCAATATCAAAAAACATGGCTCTCCTTTCTTATTTTTTCAACGATCCGAACTGTTTCCACAGCTTCACGCACATCATGTACACGCAAAATATGCGCTCCTTTCATTAACGCCACAGTATCCAATATGGTTGTCCCGTTCAATGAGTCTTGCGGAGTGCCTCCCAACAGTTTGTAAATCATAGATTTGCGGGAAACTCCCACTAGAACCGGAAGTTCAAAGATGTGGAACTCCTCCAGATGTGCCATCAGTTCATAATTATGCTCCAGTGTCTTACCGAACCCGAATCCCGGATCGAGGATGATATCCTTCACTCCCAAATCACGAAGTTGCTGCACTTTACGGGCAAAATACAAGAAAACTTCCTTTATCAGATTCTCATAATGAGGTTCTTTCTGCATACTTTGCGGAGTTCCCTGCATATGCATCATAATATAAGGTACTCCCAATTCGGCTACTGTTGCAAACATCCTGTCATCCATCTCACCGGCTGCTATATCATTGATAATAGCAACTCCGTATTCCTTCACACAGCGTTCTGCCACCTCCGCCCGAAATGTATCTACGGAAATGATAGCCTCCGGATGATTCCGGTTCAGGATTTCCAACCCGGTACGAAGTCGGCGCATCTCTTCTTCGGCAGAGATATGTTCGGCATTCGGACGCGAAGAATAAGCGCCTATATCAATAATAGAAGCACCCTCATCCAGAATCTGCCGGGCACGGGCGGCTATTTCTTCTTCAGTCTGCATCCGGCTACCGGAATAAAAAGAATCGGGAGTTACATTCAGAATCCCCATTACTTGCGGAGTAGCGAGGTCAAGCAACCGCCCTTTTACATTTATATAAATAGGAGACATTGGCTTTATCATTGATCGTATTCCTTTTAGATTGTTGCAAATGTAGAGAAATAATCCGAAAGAATAACCTATCTTTGCAGCGTTTTTAAATAAAAGATCAGGTTATGAAACTTTCTGCTCTTTACCAGATTTTCCTGGAATGCCAATCAGTAACTACTGATAGCCGGAACTGCCCGGACGGTTCTTTGTTTATCGCCTTGAAAGGTGAGTCGTTCAACGGTAATGCATTTGCCAAGTTTGCATTGGACTCCGGATGCGCGTATGCAATTATTGATGAAGGCGAATATGCCGTAGAAGGCGACCAACGCTATATACTCGTGGACAATTGCCTGCAAACAATGCAACAACTTGCCAACTACCATCGTCGCCAACTCGGTACCAAAGTAATCGGTATCACCGGAACAAACGGAAAAACGACTACAAAGGAATTGATATCTACCGTACTCAGCCAAGCACATAACGTACTCTATACGCTAGGAAATCTGAACAATCATATCGGCGTGCCGACTACTCTGCTCCGTCTAAAACCGGAGCACGACCTCGCTGTGATTGAGATGGGAGCCAATCATCCGGGAGAAATCAAGTTTCTCTGCGAAATAGCAGAACCTGATTACGGCATCATAACGAATGTGGGCAAAGCCCATCTGGAAGGCTTCGGCTCGTTTGAAGGAGTCATCAAAACCAAAGGAGAGCTATACGATTTCCTTCGCAAGAAAGAAAATTCCACCATCTTCATCCACCACGATAATCCCTATCTGATGAATATGTCCGAAGAGCTAGACCGGATTTATTACGGAACCCAAGATGGCCTGTATATCAATGGACGTATCACCGATAATTCACCTTATCTGACTTTTGAATGGAAAGCGGGAAACGGGAACGAAATCCACCGGATACAGACACAGCTAATCGGAGAATATAATTTCCCCAATGCTTTAGCCGCCATAACCATCGGACATTTTTTCGGAGTAGAAGCGCAAAAGATCGATGAAGCCCTAGCCGGATATACTCCACAAAACAATCGTTCGCAGCTCAAACAGACAACAGACAATACGTTGATTATCGATGCATACAATGCCAATCCGACTAGCATGATGGCTGCCCTGCAGAACTTCCGCAATATGGCAGTTCCCCACAAAATGCTGCTACTAGGAGATATGCGCGAACTAGGTGCCGAAAGCAACATCGAACACCAGAAAATTGTGGATTACATTAAAGATAGTAACTTCGAGCAAGTATGGCTTGTTGGAGAACAGTTTGCAGCAACACAGCATAACTTCAAGACCTACGCAAACGTACAGGAAGTTATCAAGGAACTGGAAACCCAAAAGCCCAAAGGCTATACGATTCTCATCAAAGGTTCCAACGGAATCAAACTTAGTTCAACGGTAGAACATTTGTAAGATTCTTCATTTCCTATTTTTCATTCTCGGCCTTAACCCATAATAGGCTACCAGGCTGGCTAGAATAGCCCCTGTACTGTTGGCTGCAAAGTCCAGCCAGTCTCCTCCACGATAGGTGGTACAGTATTCTTGCATCAGCTCCACCGCGCCACTAAAGAGGATGGGACAGAGAAATGCACCTAACCATGCGTGCCACATCGGAGTATTATCTCTGCGATGTGCACGCAAGAACTCCAGCCATAACATCCCCGACATACCGAAATACATACAAATATGCACTAATTTGTCCAAGTTAGGTATTTCATTCAAATCCGTCTTAGGTGGTTTAAAGAATGACAGGTAAATCACTGTCAGGATAATAAAAAGCGAGATAGGATATTTCTTAATATAAGATAGCATATCTAAATAAAATTACAGTTTCAGCACAAATATAAGTATCATTTTCTATATTTGCACTTTAATACGTGTATTTTATAACGATTTGTAAGATAAAACAAGATTTATGACAAAAAATGATAGAGCGAACTTCGGTAGTAAATTAGGCGTTATACTTGCCTCTGCAGGCTCGGCAGTAGGGCTGGGGAATATATGGAGATTCCCTTACGAGACAGGAAATCATGGGGGAGCCGCCTTTATATTGATCTACTTAGGCTGCGTCTTGCTTTTGGGGCTTCCCATTATGATTGCCGAATTCCTGATAGGCCGTCGTTCAAGAGCCAACACAGCAGGAGCTTATCAGAAATTAGCACCCGGTACACATTGGCGTTGGGTAGGACGTATGGGTGTATTGGCAGGTTTTCTGATCCTCAGTTATTATTCGGTAGTAGCCGGATGGACACTTGAATATATATTTGAAGCAGCTTCAAATGGTTTTGCGGGGAAAACTCCCGAAGAGTTTATCACTTCTTTCCAACAGTTTTCCAGCAATCCCTGGCGACCGGTGGTCTGGCTGGTTTCCTTCTTGCTAATTACCCACTTCATCATTGTAAAAGGGGTGGAAAAAGGGATTGAAAAGTCTTCCAAGATAATGATGCCCACACTTTTCATCATTATTCTTATATTGGTAGGCTGCTCTGTTTCACTGCCGGGCGCCGGTGCCGGTATCGAGTTTCTTTTGAAACCGGACTTCAGCAAAGTGAACGGCAATGTATTTCTGAGTGCTATGGGACAAGCCTTCTTTTCCCTTAGTCTGGGAATGGGTTGCCTTTGTACATACGCTTCCTACTTCAGTAAAGAGACAAACCTGACTAAAACGGCTTTCAGCGTGGGTATTATCGATACCTTCGTGGCAATACTAGCCGGATTTATCATTTTCCCGGCCGCCTTTTCCGTCGGAATCCAACCGGGATCCGGTCCCAGTCTTATTTTCATTACGCTACCGAACGTATTCCAACAAGCATTTAGCGGGGTACCCATATTGGCATATATATTCTCTGTAATGTTCTACGCATTGCTGGCAATGGCAGCATTGACTTCCACTATTTCCCTACACGAAGTGGTGACAGCCTATCTGCATGAAGAATTCAAATTCTCCCGTGGGAAAGCGGCAAAACTTGTGACCGGCGGATGCATATTCTTCGGAGTATTCTGTTCATTATCATTGGGAGTAACAAAAGAGTTCACTGTTTTTGGCTTGGGGATGTTCGACCTATTCGATTTTGTCACAGCCAAGCTCATGCTTCCCCTCGGCGGACTGTGCATTTCTCTCTTTACCGGATGGTATCTCGACAAGAAAGTGGTATGGTCGGAAATTACCAACAACGGCACACTTAAAATTCCCGTATACCGACTGATTGTCTTTATATTAAAATATATCGCACCAATCGCTATTACATTAATATTCATCAATGAGCTAGGATTCATCAAACTATAATGTGGAAAGACTTTTTTTATTTCACTAAAACCGAACGACAAGGCATTATCGTCCTTGTCGTTCTTATTTTAGGGGTACTCTTACTCCCCAACCTTTTCCCTCTTTTCAATCGTCCGAAAGAGGTAGACACCTTGAAACAAGAGAAATTTCAGAAAGAATATAATGAGTTCATCGCTTCTCTCGAAGAAGTGGAGTCTCACAAAAAGTCGAAGAATCCGACTTCCCGACCATCCGTAAGGAAAGAAATCACTCCTTTCGCATTCGATCCGAACACTGCCGATTCCATGACTTTCCTCTCTCTCGGTCTACCGGCATGGATGGCAAAGAATATTCTGAACTATCGAAGAAAACAGGGGATATTCCGACATCCGGAAGATTTCCGGAAAATATATGGGCTGAAGGAAGAACAATATCAGACTCTTCTTCCCTACATCCGGATTGCAGAGAAGATCCGCCCAAAAGATACAGTACGATTGCTCACCATACAAAACGTACGAAAAGACACGGTATTCAAGTATCAGCCCGGTACTGTTATCAGCCTCAACCAAGCAGACACAACCGAACTTAAAAAGATTCCGGGAGTCGGGAGTAGTATCGCCCGGATGATTGTAAATTACCGTAAGAGGCTAGGAGCTTTTTATAGAATAGAGCAATTGCAAGAGATTCATCTAAAGGTAGAAAAGCTTCGTCCATGGTTCTCAATCAATCCCGATGAGATACGCCGTATCAATTTGAACAAGGCAAGCGTGGAACGAATGATGCATCATCCGTATATCAATTATTATCAGGCAAGAGTGATTGTAGAGTACCGGAAAAAGAAAGGAAGATTAAAGAACTTGAAACAGTTATCACTCTATGAAGAATTCACTTCTGCCGACCTTGAACGGATAGAGCCCTATATCTGTTATGATTAATTAAAAAAAAGATGCATTCCTATCACACCAGACAAGAATGCATCACACACAAACAAAACAAACACTCTACTATCATCTTCACAGACTTCTGTAGAGAAGCGACTATAAATATATAACTAAAAGATAGAATACCAGCAATACTCCACCTTTTTGGTATACATTTTTAGAAGTTAGGTTCTTTAATTAATCTTTTTTAATCATACCATCCACCATATGAACCGTTCGGTCAGTGATTTTAGCAAGTCCCTCATCATGGGTAACGATCACGAAAGTCTGACCCAGCCGATCCCGCAAATCAAAGAACAGGCGGTGTAAATCTTCTTTATTTTGAGTATCCAGACTTCCGGAAGGCTCGTCCGCCAGAATTACAGCCGGATCGTTGATTAAGGCTCTCGCCACAGCCACCCGCTGTTTCTCTCCTCCCGACAGTTCATTCGGTTTATGGGAGGCACGGTCTGCCAGCCCCATAAAATCCAGAATCTTCATGGCACGATCGTTTGCCTCCCTTGAGGATACGCCTGCAATGAATGCAGGAATCATCACATTCTCTAACGCCGTAAACTCCGGAAGAAGTTGGTGGAACTGGAAGACAAAACCAATATTCTTGTTACGGAATGCAGACAACTCTTTCTCCTTCATCCGGCTGACCACAGTTCCGTCGATTTGTACCAGACCGGTATCCGGTTCATCCAAAGTACCCATAATTTGCAGCAGCGTTGTCTTACCCGCTCCACTAGGACCTACAATGCTGACAACCTCACTCTTATTGATTTCAAGATCAATGCCTTTCAGTACTTGTAATGAACCGAAGCTCTTCGTTATTCCTTCTAACTTTATCATAATAGCTTTTATAATCTTTTAATGACATATTCCGCCAGATAACATCCAAACACAGCAGGCATATAACTGACCGTTCCGCAAGTCGATTTCTTGTTCTGTTCGTCATCTGTGAGCAACACCGCCTTTGCATCAGCCTGTTCGGTACTGAACACAACCGGGAGTTTACGTTTCATCCCCATTTTCTGTAACCGTTTCCGCACCGCTTTGCTCAATCCGCAATGATAAGTATCCCAAAGATCGGCAAACCGTACCTGCGTAATGTCACTTTTTGCCCCTGCTCCCATACTGGAAACAATCCTGATCCGCCGTTTCATCGCTTCATAAATCAAGAAACACTTCGGACTGATGGTATCGATAGCGTCCACTATGAAATCATATTTGCCGGCATCCAATAGCTCCGGTATATTTTCATCTTTCAGATAAACAGGTAAAACGGTCAGGTCGATATCAGGGTTTATATCTTTATACCGGGCAGCCAGCACTTCCGCCTTCGACATCCCCAAAGTGGAATGCAATGCAGGTAACTGACGGTTCAGGTTAGTCGGCTGCACCGTATCGGCATCTACAATCGTCATTCGTCCGACTCCTGCACGACAAATCATTTCTGCCGCATAAGCTCCCACTCCACCTAGCCCCACGACCAATACGTGAGAGTTCCGGATACGATTCATCTTCTCTTCTCCCAAAAGAAGTTCCGTTCTTTGTTGCCAGTCGTCTTTTTCCATCAGCTTTTCTTGAACCATTTATAGAACCATTTACCGACCTTCTCATAATGCTGAGACTCATTATGCCCGCGAGGATCGGAGAAAGACACGATCTCTTGTGGTTCACCGAATTGGTCGGGATATAAAATAATCAAACTATTATTTGCAAAATATTTGCCCAACTGTGACGGCAAACGATCAAAAGAAGGATCGTAAGAGATAGATCCCCGACGGGCGGAAATAACAACCAACAGATGGTCATAGTTAACCTGTCCCGTTAATAGCAAAAGATCATCCCACTCATCTAATGTAGAAAACTCGGTCGGAGTACCTACATATTTCTTTTTCACAAGTTGCTGAAGCCTCATCAATGTCCGTTCATTCGAGAAGAAATGTACACGACATCCTAGAATGCTTCCCATACGGCAGAAATGCTCCACCCACTTTGCAAAGCCGGTCTCATATTCCGCCTTTGGAGGAACGGCAATATTTATCCGGCGTAAGGTATTCACCGGCATCAGGAATTTTGCGATCATCACCTCGCGATGCGTACCTTTCAGCAGGCTTTCCGCCAAATGTCCGAAAAAAGAATCCACGATATTAGCTTTCCGGTGCAAACCGATCACCACATCCGTAGCCTCATACTCTTTTATCGTATGGATAATTCCCGAAGCAATGTTCAAATCATAACGACTGACCATAGTGACAGGAACGTCGGCAGCCGCAGCAATCATCGCAGCTTTCTCCAGATTACGTTTTCCCTGTAATTCTTTCTTTTCCGAGCTATTATTATCATTGATTACATTCAATGCTATCAACCCATTTTTCTGTTTGGCGTCCTTTATGACCAATGCCAGATTGATGAGGTCTTCAATCGTATCCGGGTTGGCAACCGGAATCAATATCTGTTCATTATTGTTTTTCACCCCTTCTTTTTCCGACTGCACATTTTCGTCTAAAGCAAAACGGCGGGCAGAACGCTCCGTCACCAAAGAACTGATAACACAAGTAAAGAGAATCATCACTACGGTGCCGTTCAGCACATCATCATTCAGCAAACGTTCTCCATTCTCCATAATGATTTCGTGTCCGATCAATACTGCCGCCAATGTGGCTGCTGCCTGTGCATTGCTCAGACCGAATATCATACTCCGTTCATTCGGCTGCATCCGATAAATCTTCTGCGTAGCCCATGCTGCCAGCCACTTACTGAAAGTAGCTACCACTGTCATTACAATTGCCACCTTCAATGCTTCCCCACCGGTGAACAGACTTCTTACATCAATAATCATTCCGACACCAATCAGGAAATAAGGTATAAACAGCGCATTTCCGACAAACTCCAAACGGTTCATCAACGGAGAAACGTGAGGAATCAGCCGATTTAAGACCAATCCGGCAAGAAAGGCTCCCAAGATACCCTCCATTCCGACAAATTCCATTAATCCACCACCCAGAAAGACCATTGCCAACACAAACACAAACTGCATCACGCTATCGTCATACTTCCGGAAGAACCAGCGGCCGATACGGGGGAAGAAGAAAACAATCAAAAATCCGAGAAAAGCGACTTTAGCAACCAGGAACGCCCAAAACCAGCCATCCACAGTTCCCTTAAACATTCCGCCTACAACGGCTAGAATAATCAAAGCAAGGGTAACGGTAACAGCAGTACCGCCAATAGTTATATTGACACTGCGCAGACGTGACAATCCGTAACGACTGATAATAGGATAAGCGATCAACGTATGGGAAGCGTACATACTTGCCAACAATACCGCCGTGAGAAAACCATAGCCCAACAGACTCATACTGCTCCATATACCTAACCCCATAGGAATCAGAAAGGTGAGCCAGCCGAACACAACGCTTTTCGTCCGGTTCTTCTTAAAATCCTCCATATCCATCTCAAGACCGGCGAGAAACATGATATAATAAAGCCCGACCTTACCGAACAGTTCGAAACTGCTATCACGGTCGAGCACATGAAAGCCATGCTCTCCAATCAATACCCCCGCCAGAATCATGCCTATAATATGAGGTATATGAAGCCGTCCGAGAATCATCGGAGCAAAAAGAATAATAATCAGTACCAAAAAAAACACCCAAGTCGGATCAGAAATTGGCAACGTTAAATTGAGATCAAACAGGTTCATAGACTGTGGTTTTAGGAATTCAACTACAAAGGAACAAAAAAGTTCGCATACCTCCAATTCATAAGTAGATAGATTCAAATAATATTTTTTCGACAAAAATGCGGTTTATATGGCAAATTGTTATAATTTTGCAGCCTAATCTTTCCTATTAGACAGTATAGAAAGGAAATTACAGTATTCACATTTAACAAAAGAAAAAGATGAAAGTAGCTATTGTTGGCGTAAGCGGAGCCGTGGGACAGGAATTCCTGCGCGTGCTCGATGAGAGAAACTTCCCGTTGGACGAGTTAGTTTTGTTCGGTTCTAAACGTAGTGCCGGAACAACTTATACTTTCCGCGGTAAACAGATCGAGGTGAAACTCTTACAACACAACGATGACTTTAAAGGGGTAGACATTGCTTTCACTTCTGCCGGTGCAGGAACATCCAAAGAGTTCGAAAAGACCATCACTAAATACGGTGCTGTGATGATCGACAACTCCAGCGCTTTCCGTATGGATGCGGATGTACCTTTGGTAGTGCCTGAGGTAAATGCCGAAGACGCATTGGAGCGTCCACGCGGTGTCATTGCCAACCCCAACTGTACAACAATCCAAATGGTTGTCGCACTGAAAGCCATCGAACAGCTTTCTCATATAAAAACCGTGCACGTATCTACCTATCAGGCAGCCAGCGGTGCCGGTGCTGCCGCTATGGACGAATTGTACGAGCAATATCGCCAAGTATTGGCTAATGAACCTGTTACAGTAGAAAAGTTTGCATACCAATTGGCTTTCAACCTCATACCGCAGATTGACGTGTTCACAGAAAACGGTTATACGAAAGAAGAGATGAAGATGTATAACGAAACACGTAAAATCATGCATTCAGATATTAAAGTCAGTGCGACTTGCGTACGTGTTCCTGCACTACGTGCTCACTCTGAAAGTATCTGGGTAGAGACCGAACGTCCTATTTCTATCGAAGAAGCCCGCGAAGCATTCTCTAAGGGAGACGGACTGGTGCTTCAAGATAATCCTGCGGAAAAAGAGTACCCGATGCCGTTATTCCTGGCTGGGAAAGATCCGGTTTATGTGGGACGCATCCGCAAAGACCTGACGAATGAAAACGGGTTGACTTTCTGGATTGTAGGTGACCAAATCAAGAAAGGTGCAGCACTGAACGCAGTACAGATCGCAGAATATCTGATTAAAGTAAAGAATGTCTAAATCATAAAAGGTGATTTTAAGAAAGAAAAGTCCGGTTTCGCCCTTGAAACCGGACTTTTTATATACCTTTGCATTCACAAAATAGAATTTAAGCCGCAATTGCCTCTGCGTTATACACAAACAAATACGGTTCAAGCATTAATTATCATCTAAGAATTAAACCGTATGAGAATTTACAAAGTGTTTACACTTTTAGGTCTGTTCATTTCCATATTCTACAATTGTTCACTTCCTGCCGATGATGAAGAAGATTCAGAAGGAGAAGATACGGCTACTTCCGGACTTTCTTGGGAAGGAGAAACAGATAAATTCACTATCAATTCTAAAGAAGGAGTCCATCTGAATGATCCGGCAGAAGATAGTGGAACAGCCTATGTCACCATACCGTCCACGTCAGTAAAGAATACCCGCTGGGAGTTTGGAATTCACCTTACATTCAACCCATCCGCCAATAACTATGCACGTTTTTATCTGACCTCTTCTTCCAACACTCTCTCCGGTAGCCTAAACGGGTATTTTATACAAATAGGAGGAGCAAAAGACAATGTGACACTTTATCGTCAGAATGGAAACCAGCCCAAACTGCTGGCTTCGGGTCGGGAAGTGATGAAGGGTAACAACTCACCCCAATTATACATAAAAGTAGAATGCGATAACAATGGGTATTGGACTTTTTGGACACGATTGGAATCCGAAGACGGGTATACATTGGAAAAGCAAGTGAAAGATACCGGCATACAGAGTTCCGTTTGTTCGGGAATTTATTGTGTCTACACCAAAACCCGCTGTAAAGCCTTCACATTCCATCATGTACGATTATCCAACGGTGTAGAGACAACGACCGACCCCGACAATACTCCCGACGAACCGGATTCCGAAGAGCCGGATATTACCGAACTGCCGGAAGATGTCAGAGGTATGCTCCTCTTTAATGAGATAATGTATGATAATGCCACAGACGGCGCCGAATATATAGAGCTCTATAATCCGACTGAACAGACTATTGTGTTGCCACAGCTTTTTCTATATAAGATGCATGAAGACGGCAAAGTGTACAGTACCACTACGTTACAAAATGAATCTTCCTCCCACCCCCTGATCATTGCATCCAAAGGATATCTTTGCTTTTCTAAATATCCCGGCAAGATTATTCAAAAACACAATGTCGATAGAGAGAACCTAATAGAAATATCCAAATTCCCGGCACTTGATAATGAAGGAGGCTATCTCGCACTGTCCAGCACCCCCAAAACAGGGAAAGGACATACATTTGACACTTGTCGTTTCTGGGACGGAATGCACGATACCGACAAATCCAAAACTATCGGTATTTCACTCGAAAAGGAATCCCCGGAACTGCCTTCACTCAACAAGAATTGGCGTTCCTCTAAACATACGACCGGAGGAACTCCTGGAATAAAAAACTCGTAAGAGTATGTATATGTATGATAAATCCCTACATTTGTAGGCTAAATAAACAGTTGTTTAATATCAATTATCAAAATGAAGAAGAAAATTAATTGCTTCATACCTTTCGGCACTCCGGAAGATACCATGCAGACAGTGAAAGAACTACAAGCGTCAGAGCTAGTAAATAAGATCTATTTATTAGGTTCGGAACCCGGTAAGAAAGCTCTTCCGGGGTGTGAATATCTCTCTGCTAAAGGGTTCTATTCCACAGACACAATGAAAACTATTGCAGCCAATGCCAATTCGGAATATACGCTGTTCTACTTGAAACAGACTCCATTAAAACTGGGACTGTATGCCTTGGAACGCATGGTACAAATCATGGAGAACGATAAAGAGAATGGAATAGTTTATGCCGACCGCTATCAGCTGATTAACGGAGAACTTAAACAAGCACCTGTCATTGACTACCAACCAGGAAGTGTCCGGGATGATTTCGATTTCGGTTCCATACTTCTATTTAGTTCTTCCGCCTTCACTAAAATAGCCAATGCTTTGCGTGAAGAGTACGAATACGCAGGGCTATATGCTATGCGTCTATTCATCTCTTACAAATATTCAATTGTGCACATCAATGAATATCTATACACCGAAATTGAAACAGATACCAGGAAAAGCGGAGAGAAACAATTCGACTATGTAAACCCCAAAAATCGGGAAGTGCAAATTGAAATGGAAACTGCCTGCACCGAATACCTGAAATGTATTGATGCTTATTTCATGCCTACTTCTTCACGTCCTGTAAATCTTCACAGCGAAAACTTTGAATTCGAGGCATCTGTCATCATCCCTGTGCGCAATCGTGCTCATACCATCCGTGATGCTGTCAACTCGGCTTTAAGCCAGCGGACCACTTTTCCTTTTAACATTATTGTTATCGACAATCATTCCACCGATGGAACGACGGAAATACTTCAGGAACTAAGTACCGATAAAAGATTGATCCATATCATCCCCCAAGAGACTGATTTAGGCATAGGAGGTTGTTGGAACAAAGGTGTACACCACGAAAAATGCGGGAAGTTCGCCATACAGTTAGACAGTGACGATTTATATAAAGACGAATCCACTTTACAGAAAGTCGTAGATACTTTTTATAAGGAAAGCTGCGCAATGGTAATAGGCACTTATCTAATGACCGACTTCCAGCTAAACGAGATAGCCCCCGGTATTATTGACCACAAAGAGTGGACACCGGAAAATGGAAAGAACAACGCTCTACGTATCAATGGTTTGGGTGCTCCACGAGCTTTCTACACTCCTATTCTTCGTGATATCAAATTGCCGAATACCAGCTATGGAGAAGATTATGCCATAGGATTACGAATCTCACGGGAATATAAGATCGGACGTATCTATGATGTAATATACCTCTGTCGCCGTTGGGAAGGTAACTCCGACGCCGCATTAAGCACAGAAGAAGTCAATCGGAACAACTTCTACAAAGACCGAATCCGCACATGGGAAATTAAGAGCAGAATCCAGATGCATACTATCGATCAAGAGTTTCAGGAACTTGTAGAAGAAATGATAGAAAACCAAAAAGAAAACTGGGAACTTGCGAAAAGGAACTATGAAGCGTTGGAAGAAAATCTGGAAAAGAAAAAAGTATTGACGCTGAAGAAAGAAGATAGAGAAATGGAAGTTAGAATTTTCCCGAATCCTCAACGTATCCTCTCGACCACGGCAAAAACAGATAGTAATTCTATCCAAGAAAGACCTTGTTTCTTATGCGGGAAAAACCGTCCTGCAGAGCAAACATATCTACCATTCGGACATTATGAGGTATGCCTCAATCCTTACCCCATTTTTCAGCGCCACTTGACCATCATCGACAAGGAACATACTCCACAAAGTATGAAAGGACGTTTTGAAGATATGCTTCACTTAGCTGAAAACCTGGACGAGTTCTATATACTCTATAACGGACCGGAGTGCGGTGCCTCCGCCCCTGACCATATGCATTTCCAGGCAGTAGGAAAAGAAGAAGAACTGGCTAACCCTTTTGAGATGAATTTCTTGGAGAGTATATTAAAAAATGAAGACGGCGTAACAATTTATGTAGACAATGTATTCACAACTTGCATAGGTATGACATCAAGCCTGAAAGTTGACTTAATGCAACAATTCGAAAAGATCTACAAAAATCTTTCCGCCATTTATTCGGATAAAGAACCTTTAATCAACATGATAGCCTGGTATGGTCTCAATAACATAAGCTATTTCGAAAATGACGAAATAGAAGTATGGAATTGCCTCATTTTCCTACGCTCAAAACATCGCCCCGATTGCTATTATACCCCAAATGAAAAAGGGCTATTAATAAGTCCGGCTGTTGCAGAAATGGGTGGTATATTCCCGATTGTCAGAGAAGAAGACATGGATAAATTAAACGCCCAACAACTTAAAAAGATTTACAAGGAGATTAGTTTATCTCCCCAACAGTTAAATACTCTACGCAATCTATTATTCAAGTAGAAATAATAAAGTAGTATGCAAGTCCCTCTAATAACTGTCGGCATTCTTTCCGGGAAAGAGATTGAATTCTCTTTCCCGATAAAATTTATCTCTTCTGTCGGGACGGAAATCTCCGGAACACAGAAAGCTATTTATCAGAATGGAAAGATCCAGTGGCAAGAAAAAGAGTACGACGAATTATCCTTCATTCCTCCACAAAATGCACCTGCTTTCTTTGAACTGAAAGATGTGACCATCGGAATCAACTTCCATTGGGAACGCAAAGAAGTCCAGAAATTCAAAGGGGAATTAAAGATCATCGTCGAAGGAGAACAACTAACCGCCATCAATGTGATTTCCATTGAAGAATACCTCATCAGTGTTATTTCATCAGAAATGAGCGCAACAGCTTCTTTGGAACTACTAAAAGCTCACGCCGTCATCTCCCGAAGCTGGCTAGTTAATAAGTTGAGAGTTGAGAATGGAGAGTTGAGAGTTACTCTGCAGCCGGACAGCGCAGCCCACTCTCAACTCTCCATTCTCAACTCTCAACTTATAAAATGGTATGACCATGAAGCACATAAGAATTTCGATGTATGTGCCGACGATCATTGCCAGCGTTATCAAGGAATTACCCGAGCCTCAACACCACAAGCCATCGAAGCAGTCTCTGCCACGCGGGGGGAAGTACTGATGTATAAAGGAGCAATTTGTGATGCCCGTTTCTCTAAATGTTGTGGCGGAGCTTTTGAAGAGTTCCAAAATTGTTGGGAAAACGTAAAGCATCCTTATCTAATCAGACAACGGGATAGCAAGACTGAAAAACAACTTCCCGATTTGACCATAGAGGCGGAAGCTGATAAATGGATACGTACCTCGCCTGTTGCTTTCTGTAACACGCAGGATAAGAAAATCCTAAGTCAAGTATTAAACAACTACGATCAGGAAACAGCAGACTTCTATCGTTGGAAAGTCAGTTATTCGCAACAGGAGCTTTCAGAACTGATTCATCAACGTTCAGGGATTGATTTCGGACAAATCATTGATTTAATCCCTGTAGAACGGGGAACATCCGGACGTCTTGTCCGGCTAAAGATTGTAGGAACCTTACGGACACTCATCATTGGAAAAGAGTTGGAGATACGCCGCACTCTATCGACTTCCCATCTTTACAGTTCCGCTTTTGTAGTAGACAAGGAGTACGGAGATGAACTTCCTTCCCGATTTATCCTCACCGGAGCCGGCTGGGGACACGGAGTGGGACTTTGCCAAATCGGTGCCGCCGTGATGGGAGAACAAGGTTATAAGTATGAAGAAATACTATCCCACTATTACCCCGGTAGTACACTTGAAAAACAATATAAATAAAATCAAACGAATGCCATGACAACACCCACTATAAAAAGAAATCCCTGGAGTTGGATTCCAACCCTCTATTTTGCAGAAGGATTGCCTTATGTAGCGGTAATGACTATTGCCGTCATCATGTACAAACGCCTGGGATTATCCAATACCGAAATAGCCTTATACACTTCCTGGCTTTATCTTCCCTGGACTATCAAGCCGTTATGGAGTCCATTCGTCGATCTGGTAAAAACGAAACGTTCCTGGATTATCGCCATGCAAGGGTTCATCGCCGCCGGATTTGCAGGCATCGCCTTTTTTATCCCAACGGCGCATTACGTACAATTCACTCTTGCTTTTTTTTGGTTATTGGCATTCAGTTCGGCTACGCATGACATCGCAGCAGACGGTTTTTATATGCTCGGCCTCAACAACAAGGAACAATCTTTCTTTGTAGGCATCCGAAACACATTCTACCGACTCGCCAATATTTTCGGGCAAGGAATTCTCGTCATGCTGGCAGGATGGTTGGAAACCTCTCAAGGCAATATACCTCTGGCATGGAGCATCACTTTTTACCTCCTGGCCGGATTATTCCTGGCTCTTACTTTGTACCATCGCTTTATCCTCCCCTATCCCGATTCCGATGTCAAACGTCCCGGACTCACAGCAGGTAAGCTATTAGAAGACTTTCTCCTGACTTTTGTCACTTTCTTCAAAAAGAAACACCTGGGTCTCATGTTCTTTTTCCTGCTCACCTACCGATTGGGAGAATCGCAGCTAGCCAAAATAGCTTCTCCCTTTCTATTGGATACCGCTGAAAAAGGAGGACTAGCTTTATCTACGGCAACAGTCGGAATGATCTACGGAACCATAGGTGTCATAGCTTTGCTAATGGGAGGAATTATCAGCGGTTTTCTCGTTTCCCGTGACGGTTTCAAGAAGTGGATATTACCCATGGCATTAGCCATCAACCTTCCCGACATATTATATGTGTGGATGGCAGCCACTACTCCGGACAATACGATACTGATTGCCAGTTGCGTAGCCATCGAGCAACTAGGGTATGGCTTCGGCTTTACCGCTTACATGCTTTATCTGATTTATATTGCGGAGGGTGAGCACAAAACTGCCCACTACGCCATCGGAACCGGTTTCATGGCACTTGGAATGATGCTTCCGGGTATGCCGGCAGGATGGATACAGGAACATATCGGATATACCCACTTCTTTATATGGGTTTGTATTTGCACCCTGCCCGGTATTATTGCCGCACTAATGGTTCGCAACCGACTGGAAGATTCTTTTGGGAAGAAACAATAAAATCCACTTAATTATTGAACGTATTAAACTGAAAAATAGATAGTAAGATATGATACTTATTGCAGATAGTGGTTCTACCAAGACCGACTGGTGTGTCATCCTCAACGACACACCTATCAAACGAATTGGAACGAAAGGGCTTAACCCTTTCTTCCAGTCAGAAGAAGAAATTCAGCAAGAGCTGACACATTCCCTCCTGCCACAATTGCCGGAAGGGACCATCAACTCCGTTTATTTCTATGGTGCAGGTTGTACACCCGAGAAAGCTCCCGTTCTCCGACGGGCGATAGCCGACAGTTTACCTATTGTCGGAAACATCAAAGCCTACTCGGATATGTTAGCTGCTGCCCGTGGATTATGCGGCCATGAAGCAGGCATTGCCTGTGTTCTGGGAACAGGTTCCAACTCCTGTTTCTATGATGGAAAAGAGATTGTCAACAACATCTCTCCTTTAGGCTTTATCCTGGGCGACGAGGGAAGCGGAGCTGTTCTAGGCAAGTTACTAGTCGGTGACATCTTGAAGAATCAACTCTCTCCTGCCATCAAAGAAGCATTTCTAAAACAATTCGACCTGACAGCTCCCGAAATCATCGACCGGGTTTACCGTCAGCCCTTCCCGAATCGTTTCCTGGCAAGTCTGTCCCCTTTTATAGCGCAACATCTGGAAGAGCCGGGGATACGACAATTAGTGCTTGGCAGTTTTATTGCTTTCTTCCGAAGAAACGTAATGCAATATGATTATACACAGTATCCTGCACACTTTATCGGATCAGTGGCTCACTGCTACAGGGAGATATTACAAGAAGCTGCACAAGAGACAGGTATCAGAATCGGAAAGATTCTGCAAGGCCCGATGGAGGGATTAATTTTATATCATACCGCTTCATCTCAATCCTTGTAATTTGTATTTTTAGTCAATCACCATTATCAATATGCAGATAACCGAACAACCGTCGCTCTACGACAATCTGGAAAAGAAGTCCGTACGGGAAATATTAGAAGACATTAACCGGGAAGACCAAAAGGTAGCGTCAGCCGTTCAAAAAGCTATTCCACAGATCGAACTGCTCGTCAACCAGATTGTGCCCCGCATGAAACAGGGCGGACGTATCTTTTACATGGGTGCAGGTACCAGTGGTCGCTTGGGAGTACTGGACGCTTCGGAGATACCACCGACATTCGGAATGCCTCCTACTTGGATTATCGGATTGATAGCCGGTGGAGATACCGCCCTGCGCAATCCGGTAGAAGGCGCCGAGGACGATATGAGCCGGGGATGGGAAGAACTTACCGAATATCACATCAACCCCAAAGACACCGTGATTGGCATTGCCGCTTCGGGCACTACCCCTTATGTAATCGGTGCCTTACGGGAAGCCCGCAAGCATGGCATCCTGACAGGTTGCATCACCAGCAATCCGGATTCTCCGATGGCGGCAGAAGCAGATGTCGCCATCGAAATGATTGTCGGCCCGGAATATGTCACGGGAAGTTCGAGAATGAAATCAGGCACCGGACAGAAAATGATTCTGAACATGATTAGTACGTCGGTAATGATTCAACTCGGACGGGTGAAAGGAAATAAGATGGTAAACATGCAGCTTAGCAATCATAAACTGGTAGAAAGAGGAACCAGAATGATTATGGAGGAACTGGGATTAGATCATGACCATGCACAAAAGCTATTACTGCTTCATGGCTCAGTAAAGAAAGCGATTGACGCATACAATCCTTCACATCAATAAATATATAACGGCATGGACTATAACTTATAAAAGCCCCCAAAAGTTCCTTATCTAACTTTTGAGGGCAAATCATTTCTGAAACATCAACATTTACCGATGAATGTGAACAAATACCTTTCCATTAATCAGTTATTGAAATTTAAATATTCATTCAATCTTGCGAGATTATGACTTTGTAGGTTTTAATTACACCTTTATAGTCAAACTTTACAATAGCAGTTCCCAAAACGGTTTTAGGCTGTGTAATCATCACTTTTACACTCTTATCACTAGCAGAAGCTGTCACTTTAGGAATTTCAATTACATTGGACGGAAGTTTATAAACAGCCTCATATTTATCATACCCAACAACGCTGGCTCTTGATGTACGCATCGGAGTTGTCGGCAGCTCAATTTTCTCCCCATTAACAGCTATAGTCACTTCAGGAACAACCGGACGGACAATTTTCTTTTTAACTGAACTAAATCCTAATCCGATTAAATCAAAAAGTTCCTCTCCATCCTCGCCCTCAGCCACAAGGAAAATAGCGTGTTTTTTATCCAAATGATCAACATACCTTGCTACGTCAATTGTAAATTGTGTAATTTCTCGCAGAGAATTGGCCGGTACAATGATTTCACCGATTTTTGTACCTTTCCAAGTCGCATTATCCCACGGTCCGTCCAGCCAAACATTCACTTTAAATGTCTTTGATGTTTTCGGGGTAAGATACAGATTGAAAGCGGTCTTATTTCCGGGGGTGGTTCCTTTGAAAGCTTTCAAGCCCAACTGATCCTTAGCCAGCCCACCAAACCCAAAATATTTGTATCCAACGATATTACCATTTTTCACGTTGGTGACAGGCGCATGATTATCCCAAATATCCCACGAATCTTGTTGAAGACGCGCATCGGAAAGATAGCACGCAAATCCTGCAGAATAATATTGATAAGGATCCAGCCCAAAAATATGAAAACCTTCAGAAGTCACTTCCGCTCCTTTATACTCGTTTCCCCGGCTGTCCTTTGCAGTCCAGATACCGTCTTTCGCATAAGGGTCGTATGCCCTGATAGAAACCTTACCGCCTTCCGATACTTTCTTTTCATCACATTCAATATGAACAGGAGCTACCATCGCCTGACGTGCATATCCGAATCCCCTAGGCGGACGATGATAAAACACATACCATTGCCCGTTTATCTGTTCTATACTGCCATGGGTGTTATGTCCGCCATTCGTAGCCTGCAATTTAGAACCATCGCAGTTTAATACCGGTGCACGTGAATCAACCAAAACGCCCCCACTCTTCCAAGGACCTAACGGAGAATCACCATAAGCATAGCGCAAAGAAGAACTTGTAATACCCAATCCATATTCAGCACCTGAATATCCGCTATAAATCGCCACATATTTGTTTCCAACCTTACGTATGGAAGAAGCTTCAAAAAAGCTAAATGCCACAGGGTCTTCTTCGGGATATATATGAGGATATAAAGTTCCCGCCGGCTCCTGTATACCACCATCTCTTGTGCCGGCTGGCATGAAATGACGAATAACCTCTGTTCCGGGACGAACGGAATACATTGTTTTCTGATCCAATTGAGCAGCTGACGAACCGCGGAACCCCCAGTATCCATACGCTCTGAATCCAATTTCATAATCAGGGTCCTTAGGATCGGTGACATATTCTATATATACTGCCGGATCAAATCCAAAGATACTGCCGGGCAAAGTTTTCAGCCCGTCTTCTGTCATATTGATGGGGGTAAAAGGTCCGTCAGGACGATTTGACTTGGCAACCATTGCTTCCCTGTTCTTACCACGACAATTCGGATACAAATAATATTCTTTTGTACCATCTTTTCTTTTCACCTCCACAAGGTCGGGAGCATACATAGTGTCCATACGTCCATCTATTTTATACGTAAAAATCGGTCCTTCATCACGCCAGCACGACAAATCCTCCACCGGAGCCGACCACATCCTTGTATCAAACCCGCAATAAGAGCCAAAATGAACATCATGCGAACCGACAATATAAACACGATACTTTCCCGGTTTGTCCGGGTCTTCAAAAACACGGGGCTCTCCATCCGGCAGATGCTCCCACAACGGCAAATACGGATTACCCGCTCCACAATAAACAAATTTGGCTGTGTTCGGTTGACTCTTAGCTATTGCCCCCAATATTACAAACAGGAACATAACTACCAATAGATTTCTTTTCCTGACTTTTGTTCTCATACTTATATTGTTTCAACTAATTTATTTCACTGCTTTGTGTTATGATATACAGAAGGAATCCCAAAATAACTCGGATAATTATTATCTGGATTAACGACAATTCTTTCAAGCACAATTTCCGGATCAACCATAAACACCTTCAAAGTATGCATCCCTGGTGCTTTCACATCCATCTCCACATCAATCCAACGCAAATTATCAAACACTTCATTCCGGCGAGTCCGCCCGGTTCCTATCAACTTAATGCTTTTGTTTCTGGAAGGCAGAGGTTTAAGAATCTTGGTTTTCTCTAGATTTTGTGGAGTATACTCTTGAAACTCATCCCAAAAACCTTTACGAGCATCGATTATCTTCGGAGTATCGTTATCAATACCGACAGCCATCCTCAATCCCCTTTCGGGATATACATCCTGTGTCGGTAATATTCCCAGACACACTGTCATCTTGCCGACTTTCGGCACAAACAGTTTGTATTCAAGTCTAGGAGCATCGTGGTGCGTTTCTGTACTTGGAGCCGTCACAGGATAAATCCCCATACAGGCATCACCACGGCCTAAATCAGGCAACACAACCCATTGAGCATCTGTACCCGCAACATTCATCTCGTATTTATCCGCTGGAATAGAAAATTCCCCACCTGTCAGACTACCCCAATACGCATCTTTCGTTTCAGGAATAGCACTCTTCACCGCCTTCACCTTTACGGGCACTGTCGTATTTCCTTCTCTGATTTCAACAATCGCTTCTGTTTCTCCTTGTGGCGCCTGCTCCCAATCCACACTTACCATAATCCGTTTCTCTTTCGCCACCTCTCCCTGTTTCTCACTTAACCGGATCCATGACTTACTGTTTTTTACTTCAAAATGGAAAGTCCCCTTGCCACGATTAAAAATATCAATGTAATAACTTTGGTTATTTAATACATCAAACGTGGGCAATTGTGCCGTCACCGCTACATTACCCGGCCATGACTTAAAGCTGCCTTCCACTGCCACTCCCATCACTGGGGTTTCCAGCGGAGTCACTTCTTTCAAATCCGGTAGAGTATTTTCCTTTGGCATCATCCAACCGACATATCCCAAATGAACATCCTGCATCATATTCTTCCATTTTCCCAGACTCAAAGAGTCATTATAATACTCAGTCAACTTTTTATCTGTTACAAAAAGTTCGCGCGCACGTTCCGCACAGTCATTTGCACTCACACGTCCCTGTCGAGCATATAAATTATTTTTAGACGCCTGCAGATATATCTCCGCAACTACAGCTGAAGCCTTTACCGGATAAAGCACCAATTGATAATAAGTGTCTCGGGCCTCCGGAGCAATCCTGCTCTGCAATGCTTCGGCTTTTGCCGTCACCTCACGCCAAAGCTGAATGACACGCTCAGCTTCACAATGATTTACCACACTGAAAATAGTCGTTGCTTGCACTTCGGGTTTTCGCCAAAGATTATACTTGCTATATTTAGAAACAATATCAGCAATCTCTTCCGCATATTCCTCTCCGAATATCCCCGCAGCCCAATGAGCCGTATAGTTCCACACCTTATCCGCCGGAATAGCGTCAGGATTCCATGCATAACGCATCACAAAATCAATCGGTAGTTCTTTAGGCTTAAGATCTCCTACATTCATAACCCAAAGATCATCCAGTCCGGTCTGATAAGCAAGATTAAACTGTTCCCGCAATTTCGGAATGGTCGTTGTATTTATCCAACGGTCACTACACGGACCACCGTTCATATCTATATGATAATACAGCCCCATTTTTCTTTTTTTCTCTCTCTCCTTTTTCGGTCCGATACGACGTATAGCCCCCCAATTGTTATCACAAAATAGCAGAAGTACATCATCCGGAACAGAAAATCCCTTATCATAATAACGCTGAACTTCTGTAAAAATGGCCCATACTTGCGGAATTTCCGACGGTTCTTTGCCATACACGTCCCGTATTATTTCACGTTGTCCTTTTATGACAGCATGCAGTGTCTCCATGTTTTCCTCATCGCTACCTTTACTCATAGCCGCATCACCATCACCACGCATACCAATCGTTATCAGGTTTTCATAATTCTTATTACGTTCAAGCCCCTCCCGGAAAAAGTGTTCCACTCCTTCTTTATTCGCCACATAATCCCACGGACCGACTTCTTTTTTTCGTTTGGTATATTCCTGATGTGCCCTCATCATAGGTTCATGGTGAGATGTACCCATCACAATCCCATATTCATCGGCTATGACCGGATTCATAGGGTCATCCTCATTAAATGCACTACTCCACATAGCCGGCCAAAGGAAGTTGGCTTTTAAACGCAACAACAACTCAAACACATGACTGTACATCTTAGAGTTAAATCCCCCGAACTTTTTACGGGTCCATTGTCCGAAAGAAGGTTCCTCGTCATTTATAAATATCCCTCTATATTTTACTTTCGGTGATGGCTGTACATATTTTCCCGCTTTGACATACAAGCACTTGTTTTTCTTCACCGGTACATCCGCCCACCAATACCATGGAGACACCCCTATCTTTTCTGATATATCATAAATACCATAAATCGTTCCCCGTTTGTCACTTCCCACAACCACAAGATTACCGTCTACCGTCTGTATCTGAAACGACTCCCATTGCCCTTGTATCTCCGAAACATCTATCCTCTTTTCGGCAATCAGTTTGTCAATCAGCTTACTCTCGCCAATTGTTCCTACCAAAATAGAAGACGAAGAAGGAATAGTTGTTTTTATCACTCTAGCCGCCACACCCGATACTTTACGTATGTCATCACTCAGATCATCAACCGCCCGAATCACGCCTTTCCAATCAGAAGAATCGACACATATTGTAGTAGCCATACCATTGTCTACTATCCTAAAAGCATCTTTCATTTTTACCCGTTCAACATAAGAAGGAATGCCTATCGTAAACTTACTGTCAATGGAATTAGCTTTTAGTGATATACCCCATAATAATATTATCAGATATATGGTTTTTCTTTGTTTATTTGTCATCACATATTTCTCTATTATTTATTCACTCATCTCTTATTCAAAGTCAACCGGTGCAAGCGGGACCAAACGCATATTGGCTAGATTTATTTCAAGGTCTGTAATATCCATACAAGTCCATTGAGGATCTGCCTGTTGATTTAGTTGATACATAAAATTACCATTAACAAAAGTAAATAGTGATGTATACGTATTAGCATATTTCTCTAACCAGACACCCAATGTCATTGTATCCGGCCCATCCGCTTTTTTCAATACGAAATCTGTGATTTTATAAGTAAAGGTATGCCATTCTCCACCAAAGTCAAACGGTTCGTTCACTCTCCACGGAGCCAGATTTGCGATAATCTCTCCACTCAAACCTCCCGAATTTTTGTTCAGCCGCCATGACAACATTCCACTTGTCCACGGTTTAGGCATATACACATCCACTTGCATTGCAACATCCTTTACCAAAGTCTCGGAAGTTATATCAGCCTCCCCTTTCGCCAACAAATTCTCAATCTGAGTTCTCGTTACGAACCTCAAATAAAGCGCATGTGCCGAACTATTGGTAGTCACCGGAACAGAAGAATTCTTAAAACAGATAAAGTAATCGGGATTCACCGGATTGACGTCATTTACCGGACGGCTAGTCGGATTATACAATGCATATTTATTAGAAGCATAAAGACTTCCTTCCACAGGTCCTTGTTTCAATTCCTCATCCGTAAATTCACGCAAAAATACACCCTGATTGTAGAACATGACAATTCCTTTCGCATCAGCACTAACTCCATCACTCACTACACGAATATATCCTGTTTTATCTCCGACACCTTCCGGTACAAGTACTCTCACTGAAGTCGCATCCGATGACACACTTTGAACCGTCCCTTCTTTTTCACCCGTCGCAGACGGAAAAAATACCCGAGTCCCTTCAAAGAGGTTCACGCCGGTAAGTTGAATGACATTGCCAGGTTTAGGCATCGTATATGAAATCCCCGTCACACTAGGTACAAAACCTAGGAATGTAAACTCCCGACTGCTCCCTTGTTCGTTAAACGCATTCACAACGGTCAAGTTTCCTTCGCCCACTTCGAAATTTTCCGTATCCACAGGAACAGTGAAAACAATACGATTACTTTCCACCGAGGTCACTTCCAATACCTGACTGTTGAACAACAGTTTTTGGAGAGTGGTAAAATATTTTCCTTCGATAACAACCACCGTATTGCGCCCAGCTTCCACTATAACATTACCATTCACATCTGTAATCCTATTGATTTCAGCCTGCTTGCCGACAATCGTACAGTCTAGTTTCCGGTCATCATAAGCAGTCACAAAGCGTATTTTATTCAGGTCTTCTTGTGAGGTAACAGCACTCCCGAAAGGCAATGTCTCGGGGATAGTCACAATCAAAAAAGCATCACTCTTTTCCTCGGCCGGAATGCCCGCTAAAGAGACAGAAACACCATTCACATAGAATTCACGGATTGTTTTCAACCCATCACCCTCAATACGTATTTTACCGCCTATCGGGAGTTCTTCGACTTCCGTCCAGGTTCTCCCGTCATCTTCTGTCAGGAAAAAAGCGGAGACTGCTATTTTCTTGCCAAAAAATTCAAAATCTTCGGCTGTACAAGTGGCGGCACCCGCCTTATTTACCACTCGAATCAAATTAAGATTAACCTCATTAATATCTCCTTCATCTACAGGAATATCCGGAATAACAAGTTCTATGACATTTTCTTCCGCCTGAAAATCAGAAATAAGACCACCGTTGATATAGACTGCTATCGTCTGAACCATGTTAGTGCCCTCAATGCGCAGACGGGTACCAATACGAATCAGACTTCCAGCTTCGGGGATTATCCATTCTTCAATATCTTCATCCCAAACACATACTTTCACGATAGTAGGCGGGAGCAATTGCTCCACATTTTTATCGTCATCACTACAAGAGAATAAACCTATAATAAAAGTCATTAACAGACAAGTTACTATTCCCGATTGAATCAATTTAAAGATTTTCATTTCTAATATATTAATATTTGACAAACAGTTATTGCTCAGGTGTCACATAAGGCACTAAACGCAAATTTGTAACGAACATCTGAAAGTCTGCCACTTCCTTCATTGTCAGTCCCGCAGACAAAACGTCAAAATTAAGTATGGTAAACAGTGAATGTGTACCGCTATCCGCACTCCATGCATCTATCGCCTCTCCTAATGTGGCAAACTTCACATGTATCGGGAAAGTCAATGTTTTCCAACTACCGTTGAATTTATACGGAGAATAATTAGTCCACGAAGCCACATTCCATGCATTCTCACTATTGGTTTTCCCGGTATTCTTGTTCATACGCCAACCTACGATACCGGTACTCCAATCATGATTCATATATATATCAGCCTGCAGAGCTACCTTGCGGGCATCTGTCTCTCTTGCCAACTCTCCATTACTTTGACCGATCAAATATTCCAACTGTTTCCCCGTATTGAAACGGAAAAATCCCAAAAGCGTATTGTAATCTTGAGCTACCGGGAATCTTGCCGGAGCCTCGGGAATGCTGAAAACATACGCCCTCGCTCCTACTGGAACTTCCGGAGCGTCTTCCGCACCTACGGGATGATACACACAATTTGACGGGTTGGAACCAGCAGATACACCATAATTCAACGCATCGCTTCCGTCATATTCGTGTACAAACATACCTTTGTCATAGAACATATAGTTGGGAGTGTAATAGTTTTCTCCCATTTCGGCCATTTCTATCCGGAGTGAACCGCTTTGTTCACCTACTCCTTCCGGAACTCTAACTATCACTCGCGTACCGTCATCAGATATCGTCAGTTCTTCACTACCTTCCATGTAAGCTACCCGTACCTCGTTTCCGTCATTACCCGGAAAGTAAACAGCAGAAGCACCGTTCAGGAACCTACCCATAATCGTTATGACATCTCCCGTGCGGGGTAATGTATAAGATACATCCGTAATAACCGGTTTCTTATTTGCATCCTTGAAAATAAAGTTGCGATAAACCCCTTCTCCATGGGATGTCAGAATCCTGATTGTATTTTTCACAGACTCATCCTCTATCTCATAAGTCATTGGAACATTGGACGGCACCCTGAACGTGAGATGCGAATCGCTCATATAAGTAGGATTATATTCGGTAACCAGCAGACCGTTGCAATAGATGGCTTGCAAATCACTGAAACCGCAACCATCCAGCCTAATCCAAGTTCCAGTATAAACGGAGTTTAGCTGTTTAGCTTCTTCATTGAGCATATTGCTCCACACACTATATATCCGAACTTCATCATCATCAGAGCAAGAAAATATGCCTAACAACGGGAATAGCAACAAAATGCTCCAACACAATTTCTTTATTATCTTATCTGTTATCTTCATGGTGGTAATCTTATTTGTTAAAATCATAAACAATAGGGGCGGTGTCTAATAAAGGATTACGGGTACTTTCCGCTTGCGGATAAGAGAATGCCCAGACATTATCGTCGGATGTCTGCGAATGTACATAATCTCCATCAGCCAACGGGGTATGAGTGGCTCTCATCGCCAACCTTGCACCATCAGACTGGCGGGGGCTGTCGGAACTGAATGCCGCCCTATCCGTTGCCGTATCCACAACTGAATAAGTATAGCCATACCATCGGTTACTATCCCATTCGTCGCTACGTACCAGCTCTCCCTCTTCATTTTCGGTCATAATCACCAGCTCATTATTGATGAACTCAGTCACCCACTTCATGTCATAAAAAGAACGCCTCACTAAAGTAGGCCACCAAAGTCCTTCCAAAAAGAACTCCATACGATATTCCTTCATCAAATCATCACGAGTAAGAGACTGTTTTGGATAATACTGGTAATCCGGATCATTTTCAAACTCCAATCTGTACGCCCGTCTTCTCACATCATCATAATATTGTAAGGCATCCCTGTCAGCCAGTTCATCCTTTGTACCCATGCAGGCTTCTACATACAACAAGCAAACTTCTGCCATCCGCAACATCGGTGTGCAAAAACCGGAATTGCCAGAAATAGCAATACCGCCGGTATCCTCAGCACTACCTACCACTTGTTTTTTAAACGCTGTCTTTCTGCCATTTTCCACACCTTTCCCTTTTTGCCCATCCCTATAACCGGCAAACCATCCTCCTTCTTCCGTATGTGTGCCAATATAGTCGTAAAATTCTCCCGGACAAAGTACGTTGCCACGCAAGCGGGAACGTCCGCCCGAATTGACCAGCATACGCAAGAAATCATAAGAAACATAATTACCATTATAAGCACTCAAGCCATTCAACAGTTGCGAATATGAACAGAAATCACTTCCACAGTTGTTTCCCATTCCCCAAGAAGAAACACCTTGCAATGGTTGTAACGCAAACAGCACCTCCTTGCAGTTGTTGTTCTGCACTCGGAATATCTCTTCATAATCTTCCATCAAACCGTATCTGTCCTGCCCGGTTAGTACCTCACCTGCTGCCTTCTTGGCTAATCCATATAGTTTTTCCGCAAGATCATTCGAACTGCTTGCTTCATAATACTCCAAAGTTGACTGTGTACAATGACCGCCTCGCGCATAAGCCGCCAACGTAACATAGTAACGTGCCAACATACCTAAAGCCGAATATCTAGTAACTCTCCCTTCCGTATCAGCAAGCGGTAAATATGTCACCGCATATTCCAAATCACGGATACCGTAACGGATAATATCTTCAAAACGTGTTGGTGCCAAATTGAAAGCGGCCGTATGCTCCAACGGATTTTCCATAAGGGGGACATCATGCCAGAAAGAAGCCAGAAAATAGTAAGCGGCCGCACGCATAAACCGTGCCTCACCTTCACAGCTATTGGCAAGTTTCTCATCAAAGAACATCCGTCCCCGGGGAGCGTAATCATTTATGATATAATCCGCCTGCGTGACAACAATATAAAGCGAGTTCCATGCCTCTGCCAAGCCAGGAGTATTCGGTTTGTCCGTGAAAAGACAATAAGGTGCGGCTCCCTGTTCATTATTATTATCACCATATACATTATTCCCACGTGCATCGGCCATCCGCATCATACGAGTGCCTTGAAACTCATACCAAGGTTTCATATAAAGATAGGCTGTCGCCAACCGCAACTCGTCATACGTAGTAAACGAATTATCCATTTCTTTCTGGTTGCTGGCAGTCACCTGTAAAAAGTCACTGCAAGACGTTAGGTTTGCCATAGCAATCACCCCACAAACAACTGATAATATGATATTTTTTTTCATGAATGTTTCTTATTTAAAAGGTTAAGTCAACGCCAAACGTATAAATCCGGGGAGAAGGACAACGTCCTGTATCCACTCCGTACATCAACATACTTTGTCCGGAATAGGAATACTGCCCCTGTGTGGAACCAATCTCCGGATCATGGCTTCTATAGCCTGTGAATGTATACACATTTTTAAGATTCGTATAGATACGTACATTCTCTATCTTTAGTTTTTTCAGCCATTTCCTCGGTAATGTATATCCCAAAACAATGTTCTGCAGGCGAAGGAAAGAAGCATCTTCCACATAACGACTGCTGATACGGTCGTTGTCATTGGCATCATTAATAGACATACGGCACAAGTCATTGGAACCAGGTAATATATACATGTTCCAGACATCAGTATTCTCCGAATTACCATCCAAGTATCCCAAACGTGCATGATTGGCAACAATCTTATGCACATTGCCACTTGAGTTGGGATTCGTTATACGGCGGAACAGATAATTCATAGCCTTGTTTCCATACGAACCATACAGAAAAATAGTCAAATCAAAGTTTTTATACTTAAATGTATTGTTGATACCATACGTAAACTTAGGTAACGGGCTGCCTAGAAATGTTTGGTCTTTTGCGTCAATCACTCCATCGTTATTCAAGTCCTCATAAATATAATCACCGACATAAATCTGTCTGACAAGACTGCCTTTACCTGTACCCGAATTAACAACTTGGTCACCTACCCGTAATACCGGAGTAGCAATCTTTACTGTACTAGTTCCGTCACCATTGTCTATCAAATAATCGGAAGCACTATTGATACGGCCGATAGCTTTGTAACCATAAAACTGGCTGACTGGCTGACTGACTGACGTACGGGTGATAATATCTGTCTGTCCACCACTCTGATAGCTCTTGTCGATAAATGCATTTTCCGAATTCATGCTCACTACCTTGTTGCGATTCAAGCTGAACGTTATATTTGTGCGCCACTGAAAATCCCTATTGGAAATATTCACTGTATTCAACGTAAATTCGAAACCTTTATTTTCCATGGAACCGATATTCGCCCATTGCGCAGAGGCGGAACCGTTGCCGCTAGTACCCATGTATCCCGGATAATCTCGTTGTAACAACAGATTTCTTGTCTTTTTAATGTATGCATCCAAAATAAACTCAACACGGTTGTTGAAAAAATTAAGATCAATACCACCATTCCAAGAGCGGGTACTTTCCCATGTCAAATCAGGATTGGCAATATTGGCAGTCTGTAAACTCGTCCCCCAGATAGACTGCACATAGTTTCCCATCCGTTGATAAGCAAACGCACTGACATTAGAGTTTCCGACCTCACCGTAGCTCAAACGTACCTTGAAGTTATTAACCACGTCCTTCAGCGGACGCCAAAATGATTCTTCTGAAAGGCGCCACGCCACCGCTACCGATGGAAATGTCCCCCACTGATTACCTTTGGCAAAACGGGAAGTTCCATCACGACGTACCGTAGCAGTCAGCTGATAACGGTTGTCATAACTATAAAACAAACGACTGAAGAAAGAGAGATAAGTTGTCTTACTTGCCCTACCGCTATTAGTTGCATAAGCAGCATCACCGGCATCCAAGTCTGTCAGCACGTTATCGCCATGGGTACGTTTGCCCTGAAGATAATCCGATTTACGGGTAGTCATCTCATGTCCTAACATCAAGCTTGTCTTATGTTTACGATTAAAAGTCTTCTCCATCGTCACCACATTTTTCCACCCCCAATAAAGATTATAGTTTTTGGAATGCTCGTTCGTCGGATAAGTATTTTTTGCCCATCCCAGCTCATACTTGGGAAGAAAATATTGATAATTGTCCAGATTACCATCCGCTGTAAAGTCAGTCCGATATATCAACCATTTCCAAGGATTGATTCTCATAAAAAGATTGGCACGCACCCCTCCTTTTTCATTGTTCCGCTGAGTTAACGAAGCCAGTGCCACCGGATTATTATAACCGCCCAGATTCTCCTGATCGTGTTCCTCCGGTCCGGTGAAGTTACCGTTTTTATCACGTACCGGTACATCAGGTGCTTGATACAGTGAGTTGGAAATGATAGACCAACTCGCCATACCTGTGCCTTGCTTGGTATAAGATACATTGACCACACCTCCGAAACGCACTTTGGAAGTAGCTTGTATCTCAGTCGCCATGCGGAAAGTGTAACGCTCAAAATCCGAACCGACAGCAATGCCTTCCTGATTCAAATATCCACCCGATATTTGATAGTTGACAGTTTTTGTACCGCCACGCACCGACAAATTATAGTTCTGCATCAAAGCATTGCGAAATATCTCATCCTGCCAGTTGGTACCCTCACCCAAAGTTTCAGGGTGACTGAAAGCATCTTTTACGTTACCATCTGTAAGAGCACGCAATTCATTACTATGACGTGCATACTCACGCAAGTTCATCATATCAACCTTCTTCGGTATTTGCTGATTTCCCACAGAAGCTTGAAAACTAACTTTAGGTCTGCCAGTCACTCCTGCTTTCATTGTAATCAATATGACACCATTGGCGGCCTGCGCACCATAAATTGCAGTAGCCGAAGCATCTTTCAAAATCTCAATACTTTCAATATCGGAAGGGTTGATACCCGCAATCGCATTACTTGTATTGGAACCCGTCTCACCGGAAATAATCACCCCGTCTACTACATAAATAGGCTCGTTAGTACTATTCAAAGAGTTTACACCACGAATCTGAATAGAAGTTCCCCCACCTGGGACACCGGAGTTCTGTGTCATCTGCAATCCTGCCGCACGTCCTTGCAATGCCTGGTCAATGGTAGACGCCATTGATTCTTCAATAGATTTGGCTGTGACAGAAACGACAGAACCGGTCAAGTCCGAACGCTTCATCGTACCATATCCAACAGCGACAACCTCATCCAACATGTTCGCATCATTCTCCATCTTGATATCCAACCTGCCTCCTTTAGTCACTTTTCGTTGAAGTGTTTTCATTCCAATATATGAAAACACAATTGTAGAGCCTGAAGGCATACTTACCGTATAATTACCATTTACATCAGTAACAGCACCTTTACCTGTACCTTTCACTTGAATACTGACTCCAACCAATGGTTCCCCGGCATCATCCACCACTCTACCTGTTATAGTTATATTCTCTTCTGACACAGATTGTAAAAGAGGAGAATATACACTTCCGGTTCCATAGGCAGGAGTAGCCTTACCAATCATGCCAATCGAAAATAGACCGATCAACAGCATACATCTTAATAAATAATTGTTCTTCATATATATTACATTTATAAAACAGACTTTATCATCAGTTCACCCCGGTTGATTTAACCAACCGACAATGCAAAAGTATAGCCTTATATCCAAATACACTATTTGATACGTACCATCCAGTTGTATATACGTTTATCGGCTTTTTAAATACGTTTCAATTTGCTTTAAATTTAAAACAAACTGTGGTGACACTCATTTCCGGTAGCTGCAACTTCACAAACGGTTCTACGTTTTCCTGTTCCTGATACCAAATTCCTTTCTGCGGATTTGTTTGTATAACTTTGCTGATAGAAGAGACTTCTTTATCACCCATATTCCTCAATCTGACAGCTTTTGTGTTTTCATCCGAATAATTAACCAAGACAACAGTCACCTGACACCCTGTAGGATCTTGAAATGCAACTGCCTCCACTTCTCCAATTGTATACTCCACTCTAATCCGTCGCCAACCGGGTTTAACATGCTTGGTAAAATGTTTAAGTCCATAAAACTCACTCCTTATCACATAACCTTTTTCTGTAGTCCAACGTGAACTACTCCACGGCCATTCGACAGCAATACAACCGTCACCACCCTTTTGCAAATCTTCTGCGTTTGCATATCCCCACAATAATGACCAATGTAAATAAGTAGTAGCATTCGCATAACGGAAAGAGTTTGATATGAAATGCGCAATATTCACAGCATCTTCAGGAACAGTAGGATGATAAGAACAGTTCTCGGTCATCATAATCGATTTGTCACCAACCTGCCGGGCCAACCCCTGAAATTCAGATTTAAAAGCATGAGCGGAAGAATAACGGTCATTGTCTTTAAAATCGGAAGTATCTCCACCATGATAGCAATGAAAAGCAGCGGCATCCAATAAATCCGAATTCAAATCTTTATAATAATTATTGAAATTACCGTATCCAATTCCGAGCACCTCCGGTCCAATAAGTTTGGGACGACTAGGCATCCCTTTTAATGCCTCATAAGTAGCCTCCAATGCCCTTCCATAATTAGCTTTTTTCGAATCGTCAGTACCATAACCTAAACAAATTTTAGTTCCTGCACCGTTTTCTCCATCCGGTTCATTCATCATACTCAAATAATCCGGGACTATGCCTGCGTCCTGATAAGCCTTTAATGTCATACGACACCACTCGCCAAATTCCTTATACATGTATCTTCCATCACGATCCCTTTTAAGTGTCGCCCCCTTTTCGCCCGGCTTACCAACCAATCCAGGAGTTACCAACCAGTTGGACATCATTATGGAGAAGTTGCCGCTCCCCAATCTTCGGTTTGCGGCATCAATAATCTCCTTTTGCTGATTAAGAAGTTCCGGATCAGTGTTCGACACCACCTTCTCATACCAATTTCCTATACGAATCATAGAAACCTCCAAGTCATTGAACACTAAATCAAACAATTCTTCTTTATTAGGATGCCGGCAATACCAACCTTCATAGTTAGCTATCCCCCCGCCAATACCTTCTACAGTCTGATATTTATCAGATGGTGTCAGTTGAATCACATCCGTAATATTAACACCTTGGATAATAGTAAACTTTGTTTTTTCCTGTGTTGACAGATTGACTACATAAAACTCCTGTTTCCTTCGTTCCTCCGTCATATTCCCTGTATATGTAAAAACAACCTCCGTCATTTCTTCTCCCGCCCACGAATCCCCACCGTGAATCAACGAAATATCGGTAACCCATCCCTGATTTTCCTCGACCACAATTTCCCACTGAGTGTTTGCCCAAACAAGAGTAGCAGTCAACTTCCCCGAAAGATAAGGCACACTCACTATCCCATCCTCAAACTTCGCATAAGAATCAATTAACTCTTCCGTATTTTCATCCGAGCACCCGAATAATCCGATTACCATCATAGTAATCCATAAAAACCTGTTCATACAGATAAGTGTTTTCATACATTGAATTATAATAATACAGGAATAGAATCCAAAGACTGAAATACAAAATCGCTTTGCAACTGTCAATTTTCAAGATTACTCTTAATTACCACAAAGTTACAACCTTGCATTTCAGGACACTTTATAAGATGTTACATTTATTTCTTTATATGTATGCTGCTTTTTAAACAGGTTTCATTCGTCTTTATTTCTAACTGATGCGGCATATTCCGTAGGAGACATCCCATAGAATTTCTTAAAAACTGTAGAAAAGTTCGCCTGATTATCAAACCCTACTGCATCAGCTATCTCAGATATGTTCAGTTTTCCTTCCTGGAGTAAAGTTACAGCCTTTTTCATCCGCAGATTACGTATGAATACAGCCGTAGAGACTCCTGCTATTTCTTTCATCTTACGATGCAATTGTACACGACTCAATCCAACTTCCCGGGCAAGCGCCTCTACATTAAATTCAGGATCGTCCAAAAACTTATTCATAACATTCATGACACGTTCCATCAGCCGTTCGTCTCCGGACTTGTTTTCCGCTATCTCAATCTTTCCCTCCTGATCCCGGGCACCTGAAAATTTACCTTTCAACAATAACCTTGTCTCTATCAAATTCTTGATATGTACTTTTAATTCCTCAACAATAAACGGCTTGCCCAAATATACATCCGCCCCCTTACTCAATCCATCAATACGATCCTTATATTCCGCCTTCGAAGTCAACAAGATAAAGGGGATATGACTCACATTCGGATTATTGCGGATTGTTTTCAAAAGTGATATACCGTCCATTTGAGGCATCATCACATCAGAGATTATAATATCCGGATGCTGTTTCAAAATAGTCTGCAAACCTTCTTTCCCGTTGCGTGAAACATAGACTTTATGTTGCAAACTTAGTTCAGCCTCCAGAAAATTGCGAATTTCATCATCATCATCCACTACCACAATCTTATAATTTGTCTTATGGTATTTCGTCTTAGCTGTCTCTTCTTCACTTTTATGAGAATATTCAAGGATAGCAGGATTTCTCGGTTTAACCTTGCTTTCTGTATCCACCAATTCGAACTTCCTCAAATGTTTTTTCCCATAAGGGATGTGAATAATAAAACGGCTGCCTTGTGCATCTTGCCTGTTGCAAGCGTGGATAGTACCATGATGCAGCCCGACTATCATCCGGCACAGATTAAGTCCGATGCCGAAGCCGATACTCCCGTTAGAGCCATTGGAAGACACCTGATAAAAACGTTCGAAAATCTTTTCCAACTTGTTGGCTTCAATACCCAAGCCACTGTCGACTACTTCTATGTGAATGGAATGTTGCAGATCTCCGGCAGTAAGTCCATTCACTTTCTCACGTAGGCAGATTTTTATTTCCCCCCCGTCCGGTGTATATTTAAAGGCATTTGACAGAAGATTCACCAATACCTTATCAAAATTATCCGGGTCAATCCAAGCAGGCAGTTCCTCTTGCTCATAGTCAAAATACAGATTTATGTTCCTTTTTTGCGCCTGATAAGTGAACAAAGAAATAAGTTCCTTGATATATTTTACCATATCAATTTCGGCACAATGAATATGCAACTGCCCTTTCTCTATTTTACGCATATCCAGTAGTTGATTCAACAAATTTATAATACGGCCAACATTCTTTTGCATCAAATGCAACATCGTCATCGTATCGTCATCGTATTTTTTTTTCAACAAGCTCTCCAACGGACTTATAATTAAAGTCAATGGAGAACGGATCTCATGCGAAAGATTAATAAAAAGTTTGATTTTCTCTTCATTTATTTCTTTCTGGTGCTGACGACGGACTGCCAGATAAATCAAATATGCAACAACAAGTAAGACCAACGTGTAACAAACATACGCAAAAGATGAACGCCACCACGGTGACGCAATCTCCATCCGAATTACTTTTATCCGAGTATATTCTCCATTCGTACAAGCACGTACTTCAAATGTATACTTACCCGGATTCAAATGATTGTACGTAATTTGATTGACTCCCAATTGAGTCGAATTCCACTTCTTTTCATACTCCCTGATGCGATATTCATAAAAAATATTTCCCGGATTGCGATAATCCAACGTAGAAAACTCAAACGTAAAGGTATTATCCTCATAAGCCAGTAGAATCTTATCAATATATGTTATAAGAGTATCCAACACATGCCTCCCACCGGATTTACTTTTAGCAGTCACTGCTTCGCCACCCAAGTAAAGATTGGAAAGAACTACAGTCACCTGCTCTTTGGATACAACGACGCTATCCGGATGAAAAGTTGTGATGCCCTTTACTCCTCCGAAACTGACCACTCCATCCGATGACTGATAACTGGCACCAGTAGTGTACTCATTATCCACTAACCCACGTTCGGAATAAAAGGAAGCTATTTTACCCTCAGCTACTTTTATTTGATTGATTCCCTTCAATGTACTGCACCAGATATTTCCACGTTTATCTTCCGCTAATCCATATACGAAATTATTGGAAAGTCCGTTTTCTTCATTATAATAACCAAGTTCTATCGTTTCAGGATGGTAACACATAAGCCCCTTGTTTGTCCCTATCCAAATATTTCCACGCATATCTTCCAATAATGCGTAGGTAATAAAAGTGCCCAGTTCCTGATTCAGGTTCAGTACTGAAACAAATTTCCCCGCTATAGGGTCTAAATAGTCCACTCCATTGTGATGACCTATCCACAATCGCTTCTTAGAATCTATGAGTAACGTATTAACCCAATCGTTCCTCAATCCTCCGTTGTTACTTTTATATTCCGTAACAGTCTGGCTTGAGACATGATAACGTATAAATCCATGACCGAATAAAGAAATATACAGGTTACCTTTATCATCACCGGTAATCTTCTTTATGTCTTTCGACCTGATTTCCGGCAACTTGAGATGCACCTTTCCTCCAGAGTCCTGCATATAAAGCCCTGAATAAAATCCTCCGAACCATAAATTACCGCTATAATCTTTATATATGGAGGAAATCGTTGTACCCGCAAACAAATGTTCAACAATATTCCCTTCGGGAGTAATTTTAAACACTCCCTCGTATTCTATTCCACTCACTATCCGCCCCTCATTATCTTTATGCAAGGCAGTAATCACACCAGCCCCCGGACATTCGCGATTAGGAATACTCCAAAAATGAAAAGGAGTAGATTCTTTGGATACCATAACCAACCCTTTATGATAACACCCTATCCATAAGTTCTGGTTCCGATCTTCATAAAGAGCTCTTATCTTAGCGTTATTAATATCCACTTGAGGAAAAGTAATCACCTCTGAAGAAAGTTTCTTCAAATCCGGTTGGATGATTTTCAGCCCTTTACCCAAAGTTGCGGCATAACGCTTCCCTCTTTTACTAACGAGCACGGAACGCATAGGTAACCAAGATTCCTCATGTTCTATTTTAATAAAACTCTCATTCTTTCTATCATAATAATAAGCAGTAGTACTTGTGGCGATAAGAAGATTTCCCGACTGGTCTTCAGCCATTCCGGAAATAGCGCTTCCACCATCCAGCACTTTATTATTGATAAGCTTACCCGTCTGTAGAGAAGGATCATATCGAAGCAAGCCGGCACCGTCTATGCCAATCCAAAGGATTCCATGCTGATCTTCATAAATCAAGTTACAATGAACATGTTCTGATATTCCGGGAATCCCCATAATCTGAGTACCTCTTCCCTCATCCTTCCGAATGCGAAAAAGTCCTCTTCCCGAAGAACCTGCCCATATCTCCCCCGAACGCAATTGAACAATGCACTTGATATGCAGAAAAGAACTTCCTTCGAACGTTATCGTCCGAAAAGCGTTTTCCTCCGGGACATAATATTGCAGCCCGCCGACTCCTCCTACCCACAAGGTTCCTTCATTATCAAGCATCAGAGACTTTATGGAATTGTCCGCTAAGGAAGTGCTGTCTTTCGGATCATTATAATAATGAGTAAACTGTATGCCATTAAATTTATTAAGGCCATAATCTGTCCCAATCCAGATAAACCCGTCTTTATCCTGGCAAATGGAAGTTATAAGGTCACAAGTCAATTGTCTGGAATCATAGAATAATGTATTCTCGGCGATCATTTGCACAAGTACTCCCCAAAATACAATTATCATCAGCAACAGTCTTTTCATAGCAAATAGTATTTTTCTATGCAAAGAAAGTATTTTTTTCAAAACTAGACTATTAAATTTGTTTCATTTGTTTTTTTAATTAGCTCCCCGTACGCTAAAAGAAAAATGAAACATATTTAAAAACTATTGAAACTAAGGTTTTTCTTCCTTTTGAAAACATGTCCTAACTTTGCTCACAGAGAAAAATCAATTAATTATTAACCTCTAAAAGAAAATAGCATGAGAAAGTATTTAGTAGCAACATTTGTTGCATGTTTGGGAGTACTCGGTATGAATGCACAAGAGAACAAATCAGTTGAACTCAATCAATGTAAAACCAACAGTCATGTAACAGTTGAAGGGCATACCGTAACTTCTACCGGTTACGGTATGTTAGAACTCCCTAAGAATGATTACTCCAATTACACCGGTATTAACTTTGATCTATCCAACTTCAAAAAACTAGAAGAAAACAGTACAAACTCTACTGTCGCATTAAAAGTAGAATATACCCAAGAAGACGGTGACATTGCAAAAGCCAGCATGGCATTTTATACAACCGGGAAGAAAAAAGTTGATTTTAAAGTTTTTAATGATCAGACAATCGGAAAAATCAGTATAGATCCTAGTTCTCTTACCAAGGTTAGCATCTATGTAGGAAAAGGCAAAAAAATAGATATTTCCAATATTACTTTGGTAGCAAAAAAATAACACGATTTTATGGAAAAAGGTTGCTATTTCATAATGAATTAGCAGCCTTGCATCTTATCTTTATGAGATACCTTTTCTATATCTGTTAACTTTATATAAAATTATATTTTATACAAACAACATTCATATTCGTTTTCTTCCTTCTCTTTTGGACTCACTATTTAAAAGCACAAGTTGACAACAAAGACAAACACCGCCTTATCGATAGAACTGCCTATATTTTAAAAGTTGTAGAGCAATTTGGAAAAGTTTTACCCCATTTAAACAAACACTCCGAAGGGTATCCTGATTTAAATCAACTAATGATGATTGTAAAACAAGGGCAATCTCTTTCTAATATGGATGATGCAGGACAAGACAAGAAATGTAAAGTGCATATTCCAACGGATGCAATGGGTAAAAATATCCATATCATATTAGCATTGACGGATAAAGGCACTCCAGCACTTACTGTTTACAGACGCGTAGTGGTGGAAGTGAACAAATAATCATAAAGTCCATAAAAAGACATAGAGGTATCAATAGTATATACATTTGTAACATACAGAAAGGGCATTCTTATTTATACTGAATATCTTTGCAGCGCATTTTAATCAAATATGATATTCATGAAAAAGAACATTCACATCTTTTTAAGTCTGTTACTTTATGCAATAAGCGCTCAGGCAGAAGTGAAGCTCCCCGGAATCTTTTCGGACCGGATGGTACTGCAACGTAAAACTTCCATTCCCATATGGGGATGGGCGGAGCCAAAAGAGACTATTATCGTTGATTTCAACGGTAAACAATACAAGACACGCACCTCCAAAACAGGAGAGTGGCGTATCAATCTTCCTAAACACAAGGCAGGCGGCCCCTATGAATTGAAGGTAAACCAGATAAGCATACAGGATGTATATGTCGGTGATGTATATCTTTGCAGTGGCCAATCGAATATGGAACTCACCGTAAAGCGTGTCATGGATAAATATAAGGATGAAATCATGTCGTATGAAAACAACCTCATCCGTTATACCAAAACTTCGTATGCCTACAACTTCATCGAGCCTCAACAAGATAGCCAAAATGAATGGAAAATCTGTACTCGGGAGAATGCGTTGGACTTCGCAGCCCTATGTTATTTCTTTGCCAAAGAAATGCAAGCAGAAAAAGGAGTTGCGATTGGCATTATTAATAGCAGCTGGGGAGGAACAAATATAGCATCATGGTCTACCCGCCAATCACTCGAGAAATATGCCAGATTCCGGGAAAAGCTCCAGTCCCCACAGTACTTCCATCCCGATTATCCGGATTCTGTGAAGAACGCCCAAAAAGAACAAGTAAACCAATGGTATCGGCAACAATCGGCAAAGGACCTTGGAAACAAAGAAGAATGGACAAGTGACGGCTTTGATGCTTCAGATTGGGAAGAAGTGGATGTATTCAACTCTAATTGGGGAGGCAGTTGGAACAAACCTCTCAATGGAGTGCATTACTTCCGTCAACGAATCAATGTACCCGGATCGTTAACCGGACAGAAAGCTGTTTTACGCACAGGAACCCTGAAAGATTCGGATGCTACCTATATAAATGGTGTTTGCGTAGGAAGAACAAGTTACCAATATCCTCCGCGTATTTACCAAGTCCCGGCAGACTTACTCTGTGCCGGTGAAAACGAGATTGTCATCCGCCTTGTCAGCAGTGCCGGACGTCCGGAATTTGTAAAAGGGAAGCCTTACCAATTGGAAATAGCCGGTCAGACAATTCCGCTGACCGCTATGTGGCAGCATAAAATAGGCTGTACAATGAAGCGTATTCCTTCCACTATCGGATTCCAAAATGAACCCACCGGACTATATAATAGTATGATTCATCCGCTACGTAACTACGGAATACGAGGCATAATCTGGTATCAGGGAGAGTCGGATACGGGTCCTGAAGGTAGCAAACAGTATGAAAGACATCTGATTGATCTTGTAAACGACTGGCGTACCCAATGGAACAATAAAAACCTGCCTTTCGTCATTGTGCAACTTGCGAATTACCAACAAAGAAGCAAGGTGCCTGTAAAAAGCGGCAACGCACAAGTACGTGAAGCACAACGCAAAGCAAGTCTCCAGTTAAAAAATGTCGGACTGGCCACTGCCATTGATCTAGGTGAAAGTAATGATATTCATCCACTCAACAAAAAAGACTTGGCACACCGTTGTGTGCTTCAAATGAACAAACTTTCTTTCGGTGAGAAGAATATCGTAGCGGAAGGGCCTATGGCTGAAGCTGCCGAATTAAAAGAAAACGGTCGGATCGTTGTCTCTTTCAGGCAAGGAACAGGCTCTTTAAAGCAAGCTAAATCATTAGAAGGCATTGCCGTTGCTGCCAATGATGGAAAATATAAATTTGTAGAAGCCTATACCGAAGCCGATAGAGTAATCGCCATCTGGAACGGAAAAGGAATACCGGCAAGCATCCGCTATGCATGGGAAAACAATCCACCCTCTTCCATCTACAATACAGAAGGACTTCCCGCATCGAGTTTTCAATTACCAATCATCTACAAAGTAAAATATTCGGTGACAGTGAAACGTAAGGTAAATGATTAACAAATTATTAAATATTGAAACCATGAAAAAGTTATTTCTATTCTTCTACCTCTCTGTTGTGAGTATAGCGGCATTTGCCGCTGAACCATTCGTAGTATTCACACCAACCGACAATCATTTCCCGTTGGTTGCCAACGGAGTTCCTTGTCCGATATACATAGATTCTTCCGAAGACAAAGGGGTAATGATTGCTGCCGACAATCTTCAACAAGACATACTGCGGGTATGCGGAAAAAAGCCCGAACTCTTAGCAAGCGCAAGTTCGAAACGGTGTATCATCGCAGGTACTTACGGCACTCCTTTTATAAAGAAGCTGGTGTCAGCAGGAAAAATAGACAAAAAGGAATTGGATGGGAAAAATGAAAAATATATCCTGCAAGTCATCGCCAATCCTTGTGAAGGGGTAGATGAAGCGGTAGTTATCATCGGTAGCGACAGACGCGGTACTATTTATGGTATCTATGAGCTTTCCGAACAGATGGGAGTATCTCCCTGGTATTGGTGGGCAGATGTTCCCGTCATGAAACAGCCCAATGTATATATCAAACCCGGACAGTACTCGGACGGAGAACCGGCCGTAACCTATCGCGGCATCTTTCTGAATGATGAAGCACCGTGTCTTACCCGATGGGTGAAACACACTTATGGCACCAACTATGGTGACCATCGTTTTTATGCACGGGTGTGCGAACTGATACTACGCCTGAAAGGTAATTTCCTTTGGCCGGCCATGTGGAGTTGGGCTTTCTATCAGGATGATCCGCAGAACAGCAAGACAGCAAGTGAGATGGGAGTCATTATCGGCACATCCCACCACGAGCCGATGGCACGTAATCACCAGGAATGGTCACGCAAACGCAAAGAATATGGTGCATGGGACTATTCGACCAACCAAAAGGTCATCGATCAGTTCTTCCGTGAAGGTATCGAACGTATGCAAGGAACAGAGGATATCGTAACCATCGGTATGCGCGGAGACGGTGACGCGGCCATGAGTGAAAGTACCAATGTGAAACTTCTGGAGAATGTAGTGAAAAACCAGCGTAAGATTATTGAAGAGATTACCAAACGTCCTGCCAAAGAAACTCCGCAAGTATGGGCACTATACAAAGAAGTACTGGATTATTATGATAAAGGTATGCGTGTGCCCGATGATGTTATCATGCTATTGTGTGATGATAATTGGGGCAATGTATGCCGCCTGCCGAATGCCAAGGAACGTAAGCATCCGGGCGGTTGGGGTATGTATTACCATGTAGACTACGTAGGCGCTCCGAGAAATTCCAAATGGCTGAACGTAACCCCTATACAAAATATGTGGGAGCAACTTCAACTCACATACGATTACGGAGTAGAAAAGCTATGGATACTGAATGTAGGCGATTTGAAACCCATGGAATATCCCATCACGCTCTTCATGGATATGGCATGGAATCCCAAACAGTTCAACGTCTCCAACTTATTAGATCATCCCCGTCGTTTCTGCGCACAGCAGTTTGGCGAAGACCAGGCGGATGAAGCCATGCGAATCTTAAACCTGTACAGTAAATACAACGGTCGCGTGACGGGAGAAATGCTCGACCGGAATACTTATAACCTGGAGACAGGCGAATGGAAACAAGTATCTGATGAATATTTGAAACTGGAAGCAGAAGCTTTGAGACAATACATATCACTGAAACCGGAATATAAAGATGCCTACAAGCAGTTGATTCTCTTCCCCGTTCAAGCAATGGCAAACCTGTACGAAATGTATTATGCACAAGCCATGAACCATAAATTGTATAAAGAAAACAATCCGCAGGCCAATGAATGGGCCGACAAGGTAGAACAGACCTTTGCACGGGACAAAGCTTTGAGTGACGATTATAACAACGTTATGTCCGGCGGTAAATGGAAGAATATGATGATTCAGAAACATATCGGTTATACATCGTGGAATGATAACTTCCCCGCTGATACACAGCCCAAAATCTACCGCATCGAGAATCCAGAAAAGGCTGTCGGTGGATACGTCTTCACCGGACAAGACGGATATATAGCCATAGAAGCCGAACATTATTACAGCGCTAAAGCAGCACCAGGTACGGAATGGACAGTGATCCCCTATATGGGACGTACCCTTAGTGGCATGGCTCTGATGCCTTACACACAACCAACTGACGGAGCTTCCATCTCCTACAAGATAAAATTGCCTAAAGGCATCGACAAGGTGACTGTCCATGTGATAGTAAAATCAACTCTTGCTTTCCATGATCGCAAAGGACATGAGTACAGTATCGGATTTGAAGGAGGAAAGGATCAGACAATCAATTTCAATCATAACTTAAACGAGCTTCCTGAAAATGTATACAGCATATACTATCCGACAGTTGCACGACGCATCGTTGAGAAAAAAGCGAAACTGAATGTACCGAACACATCAGACGGTATGCAGACAATCACTTTCAAACCTCTTGCTCCGGGCATCGTGCTTGAAAAGCTAGTCGTAGACTACGGAGGCTACAAGAAATCTTATCTGTTTATGAACGAATCGAAAAGCAAAAGAGAAAGTAAATAAAAAAAGATGAAACTAAATAAACATCAACAATTACAAGTTTCAATACCTTGCAATGGCGGCATCGTAATCGTAAATTAATCTATATTATTTTAAGAAATATCTTATGATGAACAGAAACACACTCATCTTTTTGCTTCTATTAATAAGCAACGTTAGTTTCGGGCAGGACCTGAAACTTTGGTACAGTCAACCTGCCCGAAATTGGTCGGAAGCCCTCCCTATCGGTAATTCCCGCCTTGGTGCCATGGTATATGGCGGAACCGAACGTGAAGAACTTCAACTTAATGAAGAAACATTCTGGGCTGGCGGACCTTATAGTAACAACAATTCAAATGCAAAGCATGTATTACCTGTCGTACGTAATCTTATATTCGACGGTAAGAACAGGGAAGCACAAAGTCTGGTAGATGCCAACTTCCTGACCAAGCATCATGGAATGAGTTATTTGACGCTGGGAAACTTGTATATAGATTTCCCCGGACATAAAGATGCGTCTGATTTCTATCGGGACTTGAATCTCGAGAATGCGACTACTACCACCCGGTATGAAGTAAACGGTGTGACTTATACCCGTACCACTTTTGCTTCATTCACAGACAATGTCATCATCGTACATATCCAAGCGGACGAAACACAGGCACTGAATTTCAATGTGACCTATAATTGTCCGCTTGAGTATAACGTAAATGCTCAAGATGATAAACTCATCATTACTTGTCAAGGAAAAGAACAGGAGGGCATCAAAGCTGCTATCCAAGCGGAATGTGTAGTTCAGGTGAAAACTAACGGAGCAATCAGTCCAGCCGGAAAAGTTCTTCAGGTAGAAAAAGCTACAGAGGCTACCCTCTACATTGCTGCAGCTACCAATTACGTAAATTATCAGAATGTCAGCGCCAATGCATCCGAACGGGCAAATAAATTCCTGGAAAAAGCGATTCAAACGCCTTACAACAAGGCTTTAAAGGACCACATTGCCTTCTACAAGAAACAATTCGACCGTGTCCGTTTAAATCTTTCATCAAGTGAAGCATCCAAAGCAGAAACTCCCCGGCGTATCGAGAATTTCAATAAAGGGGAAGATATGGCAATGGCGGCTCTTTTATTCCAGTACGGACGTTACCTGCTGATTTCTTCCTCACAACCGGGAGGGCAACCCGCCAATCTACAGGGTATATGGAACAACAGTACCCATGCCCCCTGGGATAGCAAATATACCATCAATATTAATACGGAGATGAATTATTGGCCGGCAGAAGTTGCTAATTTAAGTGAGACACACAGTCCGCTATTCTCCATGTTGAAAGACTTGTCTGTCACGGGAGCAAAAACAGCACAAAGTATGTATAATTGTCGCGGATGGGTGGCTCATCATAACACTGACTTATGGAGAATCTGTGGTGTTGTAGACTTTGCTGCGGCAGGAATGTGGCCCAGTGGCGGTGCCTGGCTAGCCCAACATATCTGGCAACATTATCTTTTCACGGGAGATAAGGAATTTCTGAAAGAATATTACCCGATACTGAAAGGAACGGCACAGTTCTATATGGATTTTCTGGTAGAACATCCCGATTATAAATGGTTAGTAGTGTCTCCTTCCGTATCACCGGAACATGGACCGATTACTGCCGGTTGCACTATGGATAATCAGATTGCTTTTGATGCTTTGCATAATACATTATTAGCCTCCCGGATCACTGGTGAAACCTCCTCTTTTCAGGATTCACTCCAACAAATATTGGATAAACTGCCTCCTATGCAAATAGGAAAGCATCATCAACTACAGGAGTGGCTCGAAGATGTAGACAATCCCAAAGATGAGCATCGCCATATTTCTCATTTATATGGGTTATATCCGAGTAATCAGATTTCTCCTTATGCCAATCCTGAATTATTCCAGGCTGCACGGAACACATTGCTGCAACGCGGGGATAAAGCTACCGGCTGGAGTATTGGTTGGAAAGTCAATTTCTGGGCACGTATGCAGGATGGAAATCATGCCTTCCAGATTATCAAAAACATGATTCAGTTATTGCCCAGTGATAATCTGGCCAAAGAATATCCGGAGGGACGTACTTATCCGAATATGTTTGACGCTCATCCGCCTTTCCAGATTGATGGTAACTTTGGATATACTGCCGGAGTAGCAGAAATGTTACTTCAAAGCCACGATGGTGCTGTGCATTTATTGCCTGCATTGCCCGATGCATGGAAAGAAGGAAATGTGAAAGGATTAGTGGCACGTGGTAATTTCGAAGTGGATATGGATTGGAAGAATAACCTGTTAAACAAAGCTGTAATTCACTCAAAGATAGGAGGCACGCTTCGCATCCGGTCTTATATTCCACTGAAGGGGAAAGGGCTGAAACAAGCGAATGGAGAATGCCCGAATTCATTATTTGCCACAACTTCTGTGAAAAAGCCTTTGGTTAGTAAAGAGATAACTCCTCAATCGCCGGAATTGAGAAAGGTTTATGAATACGACATTGCAACACGGGCTGGTAAAATCTATGTTATAAATACTATTACAGAAAAGAAATAATACATCATTACAGAAAACAAAGTAGGGGAGGGATTGTACGCTCCCTTTCTTTATTTATTTATTTATTCATTCAATAAATAAATCCGGATTGTCTATCTGTAAAAATAAACAAAATCCAAAAGCGGTATTACTGCACGTTCATTACAATCGTTTTCAACTGATTCTTATCAGAAGATCCTCCATACAATAGTTCATAAGTACCTTCCAACGGACGCATCGTATTCGACTCTACATCAAACCATTCTAAATTCTCACCAGTAAGAGGAATAGCTACCGATTCAGTTTTCCCTGCCGGAATATGAACACGTTTGAAAGCACGCAAGGTATAGCAGGGTCCTTCCTTATCACCCGGACGTCTCAAATAAACCTGCACCACCTCTTCTCCATCACGTTGTCCGACATTGCTTACCGGAATGGTCAATACTACATTTTCACCTTTGGCGATTGTGTTCTTGCTCAATTTAGCTTCTCCATAAGTAAAGTCAGTATAACTCAAGCCATGACCAAATGGGAAAAGCGGTTCTTGCTCCATATAGCGATAAGTACGTCCTTTCATGGAGTAATTTTCAAAATCCGGCAACTGACCTGCATTCTTATAGAAAGTGACCGGTAAACGTCCTGCCGGGTTATAATCTCCAAACAGTACATCTACAATAGCCGTACCACCTGCCTGTCCCGGATACCACGCCTGCAAAATTGCCTCACAGGTATTTGATTCCGGCACTAATCCGATGGCTGAACCGGAATAATTGATAAAGACCACTTTCTTTCCTGCTTTCTTCAAAGCCTTCAGCAAGTCGCGCTGAACAGCAGGAAGTTCAATATCTGTACGGTCGCCCCCTTTAAATCCCGGCACTTCCACCGGCATTTCCTCACCTTCCAGACTGGGAGAAATTCCTCCGGCAAACAAAACGATATCAGCATCCTTCACTTTCTCTACTGCCAAATTCAAATTAATTTCAACTTGTTTACCCAAATCAAAATCTAATGTAGCTCTCTCATTCCGTTGCTTAAACAGAATCTCAATATGATACTCTTTTCCAGCTTTCGCCTGCAACGTGTAGAGATTCGTCGGATTCTTGACATATACTTTTTCAGCTACCTGTTTCCCATCAACCATCAGGATGACTTCACCATCCAACTGGAAACGGAAAACAACATCACCGGACTGTGACGGACGAAAAACAGATTCATAACGAGCCGAGAAATTCGTTATTTCTACACCGGGAGCAAATGTAGTGGCCCCTGTTGTAGCAAAATGGAACGGGGTAGAGATCTGGTCAGTGGCAACCACTTCTCCTTCATGAGGCCGATTATTCCAGTATTCTGCTGAGAAGCCGGGTTTACCATTTATACTACATTCACTAAACAGGCTTTGCAGTGCCTCTCTACTCGTGCGGTCACAACCGGGCTCATACATCACTTGCCCTTCCGGCAATTTGGAACGGACAGCTTCCAGTAAAGTAACCGTATGCCCCGGTATACCATTATAGTTTCCCCACTGCATCACAGAATCGTTGGCATTTGGTCCCATAACAGCCACTTTCAGACCGGTATTTAAAGGAAGAATATCGTTTTTATTCTGCAAAAGCACCAAAGACTCACGTGCCATACGCAGAGCTAAATCCTGATGTTCCTTACTATTAAGAGTAGAAGCAGGAATCTCTGCCCAGGCAGGTTGTTCATCCATCTCTCCCAACTCAAAACGTGCAGTCAACAAACGTTTCAGCGAAACATCAATCTCCTTTTCATCAATCAATCCGGCTCTCACAGCATCTGCCAACGATCCATATTCACCACCACATTCCAAGTCTGTTCCCGACAATACAGCTCCGGCAGAAGCATGTTCTTTGTCCGGATGAGTTCCATGTCTTCCCGGCCTGTAAAAATCGGAGATTGCACCGCAATCGGAAACAACAATCCCTTTATATCCCCACTCATCACGTAAAATCTGCATTAACAGACGGTTGCTTCCACAACAAGGCTCTCCCTCAAAACGATTGTAGGCACACATCACCTCTTTTACATCCGCTTTCTGCACCAAGTCTTTGAAAGCCGGCAGATAAGTCTCCCATAAATCCCGGGGAGCGATATTCTCCGCATCAAAACTGTGCCGGTTCCATTCCGGTCCGGAATGGACAGCGAAGTGTTTGGCACAAGCATGCAGTTTATCGTATTTACCATTCTCCGGTCCCTGCAAACCACGAACGACAGCCATCCCCAGCTGTCCTGTCAGATAAGGATCTTCACCATAAGTCTCCTGTCCGCGTCCCCAACGAGGATCACGGAATATATTTACATTCGGCGTCCAGAATGTCAGCCCTTGATAGCGTTTTAAGACACCGTTTTCACTGAAGATACGGGATTTCACACGAGCCTCATCAGATACAGCGTCGAAAACCTCATATAATAACGAATCATTAAAAGAAGCTCCCATACCGATAGACTGGGGAAAAACTGTGGCCAACCCTGCGCGACCAACTCCGTGTAATGCTTCATTCCACCAATCATACTCTTTGATTCCCAGACGCGGAATAGCGGGTGAGGCATTCTGCATGAGTGCAACTTTCTCTTCCAGAGTCAATCGGGGCAATAAATCTTCCGCCCGCTGTTCAGCCGTCAAAGAAGTATCTTGATAAGGTAATTTTTGGGCGCAAGAAAAAAGCAAAGAGAGACTGCATACTCCAAGCGCAAATTTTAGTCCTGTATTCATGTTATTATATTTAGTAGGTTATCTTGTTTCAACGCAAAGTTAACGGATTTTACCTCACAAGATCTATTTTGACGTATCAAAGACTATCACTCACGTTACATATATGCATAGAAAAACCAAGATTTCCTGATATTACATTTCAACAGAACTAAAATAGACTTAAAACTTTCCCGATTTCCAATAAAAGTTTGAAGTATACTTAAAACTTTTCCTTATCTTAGCAAAAGTTTTAAATACAAATAAAACCTATAATAAGATGGACTTTCCTAGAATTCTCAAAAAAAGAAAAGGCTATATCGAACGGATAAAACCTTTCATGCGGAAATCTGTAGCTAAGGTACTGACAGGTCAGAGACGTGTAGGCAAAAGCTTTCTCCTTTATCAACTTATTGAAGAAATTTTAGGTGAAGAGCCAAATGCCAATATCATTTACATCAATCTGGAAGACTTTGAATTCAGTTCATTACAAACAGCCCAAGATTTACATTCCTACATCATTTCTCAAAGTCAGAAGAAAGACAAGAACTATATATTTATCGACGAAATACAGGACATTCCGGAATTTGAGAAAGTGATTCGTTCTCTCCTCCTCAATGAGGATAACGATATATACATTACCGGTAGCAATGCCAATATGCTTTCAGGAGAACTTGCAACTTATTTAAGCGGCAGATATATTGAATTCAAAATATACAGTCTCTCTTATTTGGAATTCCTCGAATTTCATGGATTAACTGACAATGAAAAAAGCTATGAGCTATATAGTCGTTATGGTGGGCTTCCTTACTTGCTGAACCTTCCTCTCGAAGACGAAACAGTAAATGAATATCTAAAAAGCGTATACTCTACGATTGTTTTTCGTGATGTAGTCAGTCGGTATAAACTACGAAACACATTATTTTTAGAGAAGTTAATCCAGTTCTTATCCGAAAACATAGGAAATCTGTTCTCGGCTAAAAATATCAGTGATTATTTAAAATCACAACATGCGACGGTTTCTGTGAATCAAATTCAAAATTATACAGAATACCTAAGCAACGCTTTTCTTATTCACCGGGTAGAAAGATATGATTTAATAGGTAAACGTGTCTTTGAAATAGGAGAGAAATATTATTTCGAAAATATGGGAATCCGCAATATTGTTATTGGATACCGCATTACAGACAAAGCCAAGATATTAGAGAATCTGGTTTATAACCATCTTTTATACAGAGGATATGAAGTAAAGGTTGGTTATTATGGAGATAAGGAAATTGATTTCATTGGAGAAAAAAACGGAGAAAAACTCTACATACAAGTTGCCTTAAAAATAGACAGTGAAAAAACCGCTGAAAGAGAATTCGGGAATCTACTGAAAATACAAGATAATTATCCTAAAATGGTAATAACAGAGGATAACTTCAACGGGAATAGCTATGAAGGGATACGCCACTGTTCAATACGCCAGTTCTTAATGGAGTAGCTTGCAGCAGTAACTCAATCGATCATCTTCTTAGATGTAGATTGCACGGATCAAATAAAAATCTCTGTTCCGTGCAATCCTAATCATAAGAGCCTACTAAACAGCTACTTAAAACTCAACTAAAATACGGAATACCTTCCCCGGATTAGCTGCCCATTCCTGCATAGCTTCTAAAGCTCCTTCAGGTTTGGCAACTTTCGATATCAACTCTTCTACCGGACAATTTCCTTCTTTCATATAATTGATGACTGCACGGAAGTCTGCCGGCAAGGCATTCCTGGAACCACGAATATCCAGTTCTTTCTGAACAAAGAGTTTCGTTTGGAAAGCAACTTCACTTTTAGCGTAGCCGATACAAACCACCCGTCCTGTGAAACCGACTTCATCTACTGCCATTACATAAGTCACCGGACTACCAACAGCTTCAATCACGACATCAGCACCCAATCTCTCTGTGATCTCCTGCATCCGTTCGTGTACATTTTCTGTCTTGGAGTTAATCACATAAGAGGCGCCTACCTTTTTCGCCAGTTCCAGCTTTTCATCATCCAAGTCGACAGCGATTACTGTTGCACCTCTCAAAGCGGCACGTACAATGGCACCGATACCAATCATACCGCAACCAATCACCATCACAAACTCGTTGTCGATCACCTGTGCACGAGATACGGCATGAAAACCTACACTCATCGGTTCGATCAAGGCACAGTCACGAGAAGAGATATTACCGGCCGGAATAATCTTTGTCCAAGGCAACACAGCATATTCACACATCACCCCATTACGTTGCACGCCTAATGTTTCATTATGTTCGCAGGCATTAACACGACCATTGCGACAAGAAGCACATTTTCCACAGTTGGTATATGGATTCAAGGTCACATTCATGCCTTTTTCAAAACCTGCCGGAACATCCGGGCCGATTTCCTCAATGATTGCTCCTACTTCGTGCCCCGGTATCACAGGTAATTTCACCATCGGATTTTTACCCAGGAATGTGTTCAAGTCGGAACCACAAAAACCAACATACTTGATTCTTACTAATACTTCACCGGCTCCAACGGTCGGCTTTTCCAGTTCAACCACCTTCATTTCGGAGGGATTGATAATTTGAACTGCTTTCATTTGATATGTATTTGATAAAATTTTATTAATCGATTACTTTATAACCTTTCCAACCGTAATAGGCACAGAATACAAAGCAAATCATCGGCACGCAATAAGCCACATAATAAATATGCTCATGGGCATGCATGAAATAAGCCGTCAACTGCGGAAGACAGGCATTACCAACGATCGCCATTACAAGAAAGGCCGAACCGCTCTTCGTCTGATTTCCAAGTCCTTTTAAAGCCAAGGAGAATTGGGTGGGATACATGATGGACATAAAGAACGAAATAGCCAGCATCGCATATAGTCCGATCATTCCTCCCCATATCATCACCACTCCGCACAGGAGGATATTCATCAGGGCATAGAGCAACAGCATATCTTGAGGACGGAATTTCACCATCAAGCCTGTACCAATCCAACGTCCCAAAAGAAAAGCCAGCATATAGAGTCCGAAGAAAGTAGTAGCCGTATCTTCCGGCAATCCCGCATAGGTACAGCAATAGACCAGGAAAAGGCTGTTGATGGCTGTCTGCCCGCCATTATAGAAGAATTGCGCAATCACTCCCCAACGAAGATGCGAGTGTTTTAATACTCCGAAGTCTATCAGTTTTTCTTTCTTAGCATCAGTCACCATTGCATCTGAAGAGGTTGTTTCATCTCCAATCTTCGGCAACTTTGAAAAGACAAATACAACCGCTATGGCAATAAGCAGTAACGCCAATATCAGATAAGGAAGTTTCATGGCATCCGTTTCCAGTTGGATATAGGCTTGCCAACCACCCGGATAATCTACAGGAAGTGTTTCCCGTGTGTAATGATTCCCACTAAGGATAAGTTTGCTTAGGAACATGGCGGCAATGAAAGCTCCGAGCCCGTTGAAGGACTGCGCCAGGTTCAATCGGCGAGGAGCCGTTTCAGAAGCGCCCAGCACTGTTACATACGGATTGGCAGCCGTCTCCAGAAAGCACATTCCGGTGGCAATGATAAAAAAGATGCAAAGGTAAGCCCAATATTCTTTTAGTATGGCAGCAGGGAAAAAGAGCAGTCCCCCGATAGCGGCCAGGATAAGTCCGAATATAATTCCCGCTTTATAGCTGTATCGTTTCATGAACATAGCTATCGGAATAGGGAAAATGAAGTAGGCAAGCCAATAGGCTGTCTCTGTAAAAGAAGCCTCAAAGGTATTCAGTTCGCAGGTCTTCATCAATTGCCGGATCATTGTAGGAAGCAGATTACTGCTTATCGCCCACAAGAAGAAAAGGCAGAAAACCAAAGCTAAAGGTATTGTATATGTATTCTTTTTCATGGCATGAATATAGTTTTACGATAAGGTTATTTTCTCAATCATTCGGACATGTTCTTGATGTAAGGAAGCACGGGAAGATCTGTAAATCCATAGAAATTCCGGGCATTCTCTCCCAAAAAGAGTCTTTTATCCTCTTCCGTCAATTCGGAAGACTTCACCACAAAATCATAAGACATTTTGTAGGTGATCGCTGTGATGGTACGCGGATAATCCGAGCCCCACATCAGTTTTTCCATTCCTACCAGATCTGCCGCTTCACGGATGGCTTTTATCGCTCCTTTAAAAGGATAGAATTCGTCATTGAAAAGCCAAGTGATTCCACCGGATTCAATCATCACATTGGAATGACGTGCCAGACGGATTTGCTCTTTCCAGTCGGGGCGAGTCACCATTCCGAAGTGTCCGATAGCTATCCGCAAATCCGGACATTCCTGAATAATCTCTTCCATTTCAGGAACCTGTGTGGCTCCGTCGGCTAGATCAATAGAAAGCAGAATACCCTTATCTTCCATATAATGGAACATTTCCATCATCTCTTCGCTGTTCAGCATCACTCTTCCTTCCTTCAGCAAAAGACGATGAGCAGGGATCTTGATGGCTTTAAAACCTTTCGCTATCAGCCCTTTTGCTTGTTCCAGAAATCCCGGTTTACGAAATTCGCACATACCGCAAACAAAGAAACGATTGGGATAACGGGTAACGACTTCCGACAAATAATCATTCTGAATACCATCAATAAATTCTTGAGTGATAACAGCGGCAGATACTTGTGCATAGTCCATGTTCGAAAGAAAGACTTCCGCACTATTCACCCCGTCTATCATAAAAGGAGGAACCATCTGGCGAATCTCTCCCATAAATTCCGAACGTCCGTTTTCCAACGTACGAATAGGTAGTCCGTCTACGACCGTATCTTGCCGTAGCCATAAATGAGCATGTGCATCAATGATTGTGTAGTCCATACCAACAAGTTCGTTTTATGAGTTTGCCCAGCTTACACGTTTCTGTTCCCCGATAATCTCCTGAACTTCCCGAACGAGCTCCCAATCAATCGGTTCTTCAATGAAAGCGATATTCTTTTTCACATTCTCCGGGTTGGTTGTACTGAACAGGGTGGTGGCAATACGGGGATTGCTGACAGAGAACTGCATAGCCAGTTTTTCAATCGGATAGTTCTTGGCTTTGCAGTGTTCCATTGCTTTACGGCAGGCTTCTACCAACGATTGGGGAGCCGGATGCCAGGCAGGAACACCACGTTCGCTCAACAATCCCATCGAAAGCGGAGAAGCATTAATCACACCGATTCCTTTGGATTCAAAATAGTCCAGAAAATCCACTAATTTATCATCGCACAGACAATAATGGCAAAAATTGAGAATGGACTCGACTGTGCCGATTGGCGAGTGGTCGATTACCCATTTCAGATTCTCCAACTGTAAATCTGTGATTCCGACATGGCCTACCACTCCTTTCTCACGCAGTGCTACTAAGGCAGGCAATGTCTCATTGACAATCTGATTCAAATCGGCAAATTCAATATCGTGTACATTTATCAAATCGATAAACTCTATATGTAAGCGTTCCATACTCTCGTACACACTCTCAGTTACCCGTTTGGCTGAGTAATCCCATGTGTTCACTCCATCTTTTCCATAACGCCCTACTTTTGTAGAAAGATAATAACGGTCGCGCGGAAGCTCTTTCAACGCTTTTCCTAACACGGTCTCCGCTTTATAATGTCCGTAATAAGGAGAGACATCTATAAAATTCATTCCCGATTCAACGGCGGTAAATACCGCTTGAATGCCTTCTTTCTCTTTTAAATCATGGAAAACTCCTCCTAAGGAAGAGGCTCCGAAACTAAGGGATGACACTTTCATCCCTGTCTTTCCGATTTCATGGTATTGCATACTTTTAGGTTTTAAATAGTTTTGTATGCGACAAAAATAGGTCAGGAATGATTTCCGTATAGCGGTAAAGCCACTAAAAAGCAACGTAATGGTTTACGTAAAAAATATTGTTTCAGATATGCGTATTTATCCGGGAATGTGCTTTCTTTGTAAAAGAATCAAAGTAAAGGACCTTCAAATGGAATACCGGAAACATACTTCACTCAAAGATCTCGCTCAAGCATTGGGAGTATCGATTCCCACTGTATCCAGAGCACTGAAAGACAGCCCGGAAATCAGCCGTGAGCTCTGCGCCAAGGCTAAGGAACTGGCAAAAGAAATGAATTACCGTCCCAATCCTTTTGCCATGAGTTTACGGAAAAATGCCCCGCGTATCATCGGAGTGATTGTTCCGGATATCGTAACTCATTTCTTCGCCTCTATCTTGAACGGTATAGAAAATATGGCTATCGCCAACGGATATTTTGTGATTATCACTACATCGCATGAGTCATACGAACATGAGAAACGGAACGTTGAGAACCTGGTAAATATGCGTGTGGAGGGTATCATCGCCTGCTTATCACAGGAGACTACGGATTATTCCCATTTTGCGGCACTAAAAGATATCAATATGCCGCTTATTCTATTTGATCGTGTTTGTCTGACGGAACAGTTTTCTTCGGTTGTTGCGGACGGGGTGCAATCCGCTCAAATGGCAACACAACATCTTCTGGATAATGGAAGCAAACGGGTAGCGTTTATAGGTGGAGCGAATCATCTGGACATCGTAAAGAAAAGAAAGCATGGTTATCTGGAAGCTCTACGTGACAACCGGATTCCCATCGAGAAAGAGTTGGTCGTCTGCCGGAAGATTGATTACGAGGAGGGTAAAATTGCCACAGAGACCTTGCTGTCGCTTCCCCAGCCTCCTGATGCCATACTTGCCATGAATGATACCTTAGCTTTTGCCGCTATGGAAGTTATCAAAAAACATGGACTGCGTATACCGGACGACATTGCCATCATCGGATATACGGACGAACAACACGCCAATTACGTAGAGCCTAAATTATCGGCTGTGTCTCATCAAACTTATAAAATGGGAGAAACTGCCTGCCGGTTATTGATTGAGCAGATTAAAGGGGATAAAGCTGTCAAGCAAGTGACCATCCCTACTCATTTACAGGTGAGAGAAAGTAGTATAAAAAACAAATAAGGTGTTGTATCCCTTATGACCAACACCTTATTTATTTTTCTTATTCTTGAGAAGATTATCATTCTACAATCTTATCCAATTTGACATCATAGACTAGTGCCGAGTAAGCCTGTAAGGAACCATCGCTACCTGTATCGGAACCATATCCACTTTGATAAGGAATATACAAAGTCCAAAATTCTCCTTCTGCCATTTCAGTTAGCGTATACCCCCAGCCTGAGATTACTTCATTCAATAAGAATTCCGAAGGCACATCAAACTCGTCAGGCTCTGTTCCTGCAAAATTCTGTTGAACAACGTCACCATTAAAATAAGACATACGATAATATGCACTTACCTTAGAAGTATATGAAGGTTTATCGTCATCCGTCACACCGTCTATACGAATTCTTTTCTTGGCATATATTGTCTGCCCATTCGTCAAATCCGTAAAAGGATAAAGTCTCTCTTTTTCATCCGTGACTGTTATGCTGCCATTTTGTTGTCCAGCATACACATTGGCTATTGAATCAATAAAAGCCTCACTACGCGCACGCCAATTGTCATAACGTCCGGCCTCTTCCGTTTCGCTACAAGCGGTAAACGTCAAAGCCAACAATACTAAGGAGAATAAATAGATCTTTTTACTCATTCGTCAAAGGTTTATTGTAAAGTTTTCAATAGAGAAGTGATGCTTACTCTGTCTGCAATGATATTATTCAGTTCAGAGATAGCGACACGCTCCTGCTGCATGGTATCACGGTTACGCAATGTCACACAGTTATCTTCTAATGTCTGATGATCGACCGTCACACAGTACGGAGTACCAATAGCATCCTGACGGCGATAACGCTTACCGATACTATCTTTTTCATCATACTGGCAATGGAAATGGAATTTCAAATTATCAATAATCTCACGGGCCTTTTCAGGCAGACCGTCTTTCTTTACCAACGGCATAACCGCCAATTTCACCGGAGCCAAAGCAGCAGGCAATTTCAGAACAACACGGCTTTCACCATTTTCCAATTGTTCTTCGCAATAAGATGCACTCATGATACTGAGGAACATACGGTCAACACCGATAGAAGTTTCGATTACATACGGAGTATAAGACTCGTTCAGTTCCGGATCAAAATATTTAATACTCTTTCCGGAGAACTTCTCATGTTGAGACAAGTCGAAGTTAGTACGAGAGTGGATACCTTCCACTTCCTTGAATCCGAACGGCATCAGGAATTCGATGTCAGTAGCGGCATTTGCGTAATGAGCCAACTTATCATGATCGTGATAACGGTAGCTTGCATCTCCGAAGCCAAGTGCCTTATGCCATTTCAAACGGATTTCTTTCCATTTCTTGAACCAGTCAAGCTCTGTTCCCGGTTTTACGAAGAACTGCATTTCCATCTGCTCGAACTCACGCATACGGAAGATGAACTGACGGGCAACGATCTCGTTACGGAAAGCCTTACCAATCTGTGCAATACCGAAAGGAACTTTCATACGACCTGTTTTCTGTACATTCAGGTAGTTTACGAAAATACCCTGTGCAGTTTCCGGACGAAGGTAAATCTTCATTGCTCCTTCGGAAGTAGAACCCATTTCAGTAGAGAACATCAGATTGAACTGACGAACTTCTGTCCAGTTCTTAGTACCGGAGATCGGGCATACGATTTCTTCATCAATGATAATCTGGCGAAGTTCTTCCAAATTGTTATCATTCAAAGCTTTTGAAAAGCGAGTATGAAGTGCATCACGCTTAGCCTGATGTTCCAGTACACGTCCGTTAGTAGAACGGAACTGAGCCTCATCAAACGCTTCACCGAACTTCTTGGCAGCTTTCGCTACTTCCTTATTGATTTTATCATCATACTTAGCCAACTGATCTTCAATCAGTACATCGGCACGATAACGTTTTTTAGAATCCTTATTGTCAATCAAAGGGTCATTGAATGCGTCCACGTGTCCGGAAGCCTTCCAGATGGTAGGGTGCATAAAGATGGCAGAGTCGATACCGACAATGTTTTCGTGCAACAGCACCATGCTGTCCCACCAATATTTCTTAATGTTGTTTTTCAATTCAACGCCCATCTGACCGTAGTCATACACAGCGCCTAGTCCGTCGTAGATATCGCTTGAAGGAAATACGAAACCGTACTCTTTGCAATGCGATACAAGCTTCTTAAAAACGTCTTCTTGTGCCATTTTCTTTTCTATATCTATTAATTTGAATTTGCTTTTTTCGTAAAAAGTGCCACAAAGATAGGGATTTATCTTATAAATAAGACAGAGAGGGTATTAATTTATCTTATTCCTGAACTTCTTCGTCGATTTCCAGCCTTCCTATATTATATGCAGCTAATTCCTGTTCCCTATCCGCCTCCTTCATTTCTTTGGTCAACATACTTTCCGGCATGTACAAATTAAAGGGAATACGTGTGCATTTCATCTTTTTCACTTGTCGACCAAATTCAGGGCAAGCCACAAAATAAACCCGTGATACAGACACCTTTCCCGGAGTTACCTGTTCGGGACGTTCAAATCCCGGACTGGTTAACGACGTATGGAACGTACCAAGTCCCTCAATAGTAACCGGCTGTCCAATAGACAGTAAAGTACGGATAGCATCAACCATTTCCGTCAATATACCATCTATCTGCCCACGATGGAACCCACTCCGTCTCTCCATATACTCGGCAAATTCCCTATTCCGAATCGGATTTAGCACTCTTTTAGGTACACCATACCATAATTCTTTCTTTTCTCCCGATGTCAAATCGGCTTTTTTTCTCACTACATAAGGTACTGCCATCGTCTATACTCCTCTTGTTTTTCGTTAATACTCGTACTTCATCTGAGACCCGGGTCTCAATGGTGTTGACACCCGGGTCTCAAGCATGCCAACACCCGGGTGTCAGTGGTAATGAGACCCGGGTGTCAGATAAGTGTTGGCTGCAACAAAAGTAAGTCTTTATTATAGGAAATCAAAGTTATTCTTATATATTTGTACCATCCCTACAATACATTTAAAGAAAAACATAAAAATATGATCAAAATACTTCTGCTAATAGACTATTCCAGCGAATTTGACAGGAAACTGCTACGGGGGCTTGTACAATATTCCAAAGAGAACGGCCCTTGGCTATTTTATCGCCTCCCTTCTTATTACAGTGCCATGTATGGAGAACAAGGTATTTTGAAATGGGCCAAAGAATGGAAAGCGGATGCTATCATCGGGCAATGGAACAATGATACGATTGATTTGCAGAAAGAACTGAACATACCTGTTGTGTTGCAAAACTACCATCACCGAAGCGTTACTTACTCCAATCTGACAGGCGATTATAAAGGTACGGGCAGGATGGCCGCTCAATTCTTTGCCAAACGGATGTTTCGGAATTTCGCCTATTTCGGTATCAAAGGAGTGGTCTGGTCCGATGAACGTTGTCAAGGCTACCGCCAAGAAGTGAAACGTATCGGAGGCGACTTTTTCAGTTTTGAATCTGATAAACAGGAAGATGAAATAAGGATGGAAGTCAGCCAATGGCTACAGGAACTCCCCAAACCTGTTGCCTTATTTTGCTGTGATGACGCACATGCCCTGTTCATTTCCGAAACTTGCCGAATGACAAACATACCGATTCCGGAAGAAATCGCTTTATTAGGCGTGGATAACGATGAACTGATGTGTAATATCTCCGACCCTCCCATTTCGTCCATCGAACTCGAAGTAGAAAGAGGTGGATATTCTATCGGCAGACTTATTCATCAACAAATAAAAAAAGAGCATGAGGGCACTTTCAATATTGTCATCAACCCTATCCGCATCGAATTGCGACAATCTACGGAGAAACACAATATCAAAGACCCTTATATCCTGGAAGTGGTGAAGTATATAGATAGTCATTATAATTCCGACCTGACTATAGAAAACCTTCTTGCAAACATTCCGCTATCCCGCAGAAACTTCGAAGTAAAATTCAAGAATGCACTGAATACTTCCATCTATCAATATATACTGAATTGCCGGTGTAATCATCTGGCGGATTTACTACTCACAACCGACCGCCCATTGGCCGATTTAGCCATAGAAGCAGGTTTTAAGGATTATAATAATATTTCACGCGTCTTTAAGAAATACAAAGGATGCTCACCTCTTGAATATCGCCAAAAGAAGAGTAATCTAGTATAAATTTCGTTTTTTGAAGATTGATTTTCGTTTTTACTATAAGAATTATTATAGAAACAACCTAACTTTGTCTTAAAGGTTAATGACAAGGAATATATTAGTTTATAATATCAATATAATTATATTATAACAAGGCTGTAAAATCATCTATATAATCTAAAAATGTCAAATATCATTCAAAAACAGAGTAAATGGGAAACACTGTCAACGATTAGATTTAGATTTCCCAAACAGATTCTTATATTTTATATAATTATCTGTATAGGATTCTGCTTGACCAACTGTACAAAACATAAGCAGTCTGATTCCACACAATATAGCACAGACTCATGGAATAAAATTAAAGATTATTTCAATCCACCAACGATATACAAAGATATTTACGGGAACTACTGTTCTCTCCTTCTATTAAACAATGGAGACACAGTAAGAAATGCAACTGATTGGAGTAAAAAACGAAAAGAAATAAAAGAGACATGGATGAATATAATGGGGGAATGGCCTCCCATAATCAAAGATCAAAACCTCGAAATATTAGATACACTAAAAAGAGAAAACTTCCATCAATACCATATTCGTTTTTATTGGACTCCTAATGAACAAACAGAAGGTTATTTATTAGTCCCTGATAAAAAAGGGAGAAAGCCTGCTATTATTTCAGTTTTTTATGAGCCCGAAACAGCCATTGGAATCGGTGGAAAACCTAATCGCGACTTTGCCTATCAACTTACTAAAAAAGGATTTATCACTCTGTCTTTAGGCACAACTCAAACAACAAAAGAAAAAACATACTCTATATACTATCCAACAATTAATAATGCCTCTTTACAGCCCCTATCAGCATTAGCCTATGCAGCTGCCAATGCATGGGAAGTACTAGCCAAAGTTCCTGATGTAGACTCTACCAGAATTGGCATTGTGGGACATTCATATGGACCTTAATTCCGCAACACTATTATAAAATATTTTTTTTAAGTACCTGAGCAACA
>ERZ791744.89-NODE-89-length-110366-cov-20.194387_pt1 | contig 110366 bp, 92 predicted proteins | sample MGYA00510039_ERZ791744 | MGnify/ENA primary metagenome ERZ791744 (study PRJEB30046, sample SAMN00791969) | human gut metagenome | study: EMG produced TPA metagenomics assembly of the A metagenome-wide association study of gut microbiota in type 2... | reverse complement strand
AGGACGTTTAGACGCAAGAAGGACGCTGAAGAGCTTAGTTGCGGATTTGAGGTCTTACTAAAATCCTATGAAAAAGTTGAATCTGATAATCTTGAAGTATTTTTCGATGAACAAAAACTGATTGTAGGCCAAATATCCTCAAGTGAATTTAAGAGATGTTTTCTAAAGAGAAATTATAAGAGTAAGAAAAATGCTGATTATGTCATTGATGAATCAAAATTCCAACCAGACCATTTATTCTTTAATCAGTTAATTGTATTTACAGGTACATTTGATTGCTTTGTCAAGAGTGAAGCTAAAAAGTGGGTGGAAGAAATAGGTGGCCATTATTCCGATGGCTTAACGAAATCTACAAATTTCTTGGTTGTCGGCACCCAGAATCCTTCAGTTGTTGGACCTGATGGATTAAGTGCAAAGCAGAGAAAGGCTATTAAGTACAATCAGGAAGGTTGTGATATTGAACTTCTAACAGAAGATGAATTTCTGGATATCATGGGACTACAAAGTTACATGAATAATAGAAAATTTGTAGATGATATGTTGAATATTGACAAAATGTTTGGTTTAAAATAAATATTATGGCAGCTAAAAAAGAAAAAGTGAACCTAACTTACGATGCTTTATGGTTCAAAATTTTTATGGATAGTTTTGATATTAAGTATTATGGACGTGAAATCTTTATCTCGCCAGGAATGGCAGGAAGGCTGGACATCTTCATGCAGCTGCTGGGTAATGTGGGCGGATATGCCAGAACCACGAACTTCGACAAAGACCTTGACGTCGTGGTAGTATCAGATTACCTGATGAACAAATTCAAGAGCGGAGAGAAAGACGAATTCTTCCAGATGCTCGAAGACCTGATTAACGCCAGCGCAACTCCCTACCGGAAACTAAAATTCACTACAGAATCTATCGTGCTTGAATCTTTAAACACCCGGGCAAGCGGCCAGCTTCGTCAAAACAAGAAGGATTTGAAAGATAAGAATACGACTCCGCAGATGATTGAAGCAATCAACCAGGGTATAGAAAGAGATGAACTGATGCTCAGCATGATTAAGAAATACAAAGAATCTGCGAAAGAGCCACAACAACAGAATATATTCTGATAACATTTAAAGTTAGAAGAATTGTGGGAATAGTATCAATCAATAACTATCGTATATCAAATGACTATATCATACTTTGAATTGTGACTCTATAAAACTAAAAAAGATTATGAGCAGACCCTTATTATTATTGACACTAATCATCCCTCTGTCATCTTGCCTTACGTTAGATCAGATGACTATCACAGAAATCAAAGACTATTCCTCATTGACGGATAAAGGCATTTTTGTGACAGAAGCCAATAACGTAAACTTTGACTACACTCCTATCGGCAGCGTAGTTTCAACGACACGAGGAGCCATCGATACCTTCGGAGGATACTCCGTAAACATAGATACAGCATTTGATGACATTGCCAAAGAACTGCTTAATAAAGGAGCCAACGGACTTATTAATCTTAATATTACGAGTTCTTACCTGAACAACATGTATTATACGACGATTACCGGTATGGCTATACGTACAAAAGAACCATTACTCAAAGCTAAAAATAGTGAGCAGAAAGCTGAAGCTAAATCATCGGCGTGCGTCATTGACGGTATTAAAGCATTGATAATTCAACGACGTCCATCTGGCATATTTGTATCTACAAGCAAAAAAATGACCTCCAATCAAATTGTCCAAATGACTGAAGAATTACATATTACTAACAAAGCCGTACAGATATTTTTATCCAATAGTGGAGATAAAGCCTATGCGGGTATCACAGACAATGGTTATTATATAAATTATGAGACGAAAGAATTTATAGAACTCTCTCAAATTAAATCTGATAATTAACCTAAAAACACGAGCTTATGAGTGAGAAAAGTAAAGAAGCTATTAAAGAAGAAAATCCTCAAAAAACATGCTTTGTCATAATGCCCATCAGTGATGTGGATGGTTACGAGAAAGGCCATTTTGACCGGGTATATAAATACCTAATAAAACCAGCATGTGAAGCTGCCGGATATAAAGTAGACAGAGCTGATGATACTTCTAAAGCTAATATGATTATAGTAGACATTCTGCAAAAAGCAGTGAAATACGATATGGCTATATGTGATATCAGTTCTCGTAATGCAAATGTATTTTATGAGCTCGGTTTTAGACAGGCTTTCAATATGAAGACCGTCCTAGTTAAAGATAAAAAGACAGTCATGCCTTTTGATATATCGAGTATCAGAACTTTATCTTATAGTGAAACTCTAAGAATTGATGAAGTTGAAAAGGGACGTGCTGATATACAAAAAGCCCTAGAAGAGACTGAAAAAGCAAATTCTAACGATGTAAATTCATTAATGAATCTGCTATCTATCAATAAGGCAGAAATACCTAAGCAACAAGAATTATCTGTTGATACAAGTATAATTTTAAATGCGATAAATGACTTAAAGACTAAAAGTAATTCAATAGAGGATACTTACATCATTAATAATGAAGAGATATCTATAGGAGACGAAGTTATATTTACCTATGAAGGAAATCCTGGTCAATTGGGAAGATTAATAGGTGTAAACTCTAAACAATATATCATAGCAACACCCGATATCGGTATTATTTGCATAGATAAAAATAGCAAACAAGGTTACTCTTTAACTTTATCTATATTTTAGAATTTAACTTTAAGCGGAAACCATAAAAAAGTTTCCGCTTTTTCTTTTGCCATCTCAAAACAAAAACATACATTTGCAATGTCCTACATTTTGAGAAAGGCGAGATGGCTCGCCAAATAACTTTGCTGCGGGCATTTTTTATGCCCTTAGCTTTGGCTATATAAACTTTTGGTTCCGACCCCCGTGTGGAGCGTTAATGCGCCCACTGCCTTTCTCAAGGTGTAGGACAACGGGAAAGCGGAACCTTTTTTGTTTCCTTTCCCGTAATTAACCAACATATTGTTTCATTTTAAATGTCCTACAAAAATGAAAAATCAAATTGCCCTGCCTGCAAACCAGGCAAAACAAAGCCGTATATCGTTATGGCTTAATCGTGAAAATGTATTGTTCTCCTCCATCATGGAAGAGAAAGTTTCCAACCGCCAGGCTGTGCTTATTTCTCAGGCACTGACTTCCTTCAGTATCCTAACTGGCTCCGTATTCACCCATTGGCTGGCCGCCATTGCTTGCCTCTGCTGGTTTGCCTGTTCCATCTTACTTTGCAAGAAAGGAGGTTTATAATGGATGATGATAAAACCAGCTTCAAGGTACAAAAGACAGCCTATTACAACGAGAAAGGCTTGTTCATAGAAGAGTACCAGATATTCATGAATGGGCGTGACTCTATAATGTGTCCCCGCGAAGATTTTGAGACATTGTATAAAATTATGGGAATCGCATTGAACGACAGAAAGGAGGCAGAACATGGCAACCGATAAAATCAAATTCGACAAATATATCCTTCTCCGTTACTTCCAGGAATATCTTCCGGTAGATAAGGAGAGCGACAGTGTTATCTACAAGACATCCCAACAGATTCAGGATGAGCTGTCAGACATGGCAGAAATCAGCATCAACCAGATTGCCGCTACCCTGGTAGAGTTAAATTACAAACTCACCATCGGTCCCGATGGACGGCCGGCATGGATGATGCAGCGCAGATAGACTGCAAGTTTTTAGATGATTACATTTTTTCTACATTTATATCGAGGTGTGGCGTCGTGAGGACGCTGCACCTTTTGTCTTTTTACCCCTTTCCGGAGCCGGGTATCTTTGAGAAAAACAAAGAATTATGCTCACTATTCCACAAGATATACCCGATTTCGTCCTGTCCTCACAGCTGGACAACTTCACAATCAGCGCAGACAAAAGGGTAACCTTTGTGCTGAAGCAAGCAAATATGGTCATTCTGCAAGAAACCTATACTCAAGACGCCAGCAACCAGATACACATTCTTGATTTGTTTTCACTCATGGAGCCTTACCTTATCGGTTCACCGATGCTTCAGTTCAGCTACGAGGTATCTGCTTCCAGTGAAACCACCATCAGCAAGACCTTCACGGTGCTATTATGCCGTCCCATCATCCCCTGCAGTGGAGTAGATTTCGTGACGAACTATTTCCTGACGACTTTGGCCGGGCGTGACAAAATAACCTCTTTTAACCGCACGGAAACCCTCTACCTTACTACCGGAAGTTTGTCTTCAGGCGGCACGACTATTCCAGTGACGGCAGAATGTATCTTCGTCAACGAGCAGAACCAGCTTCTCAAATCCACGCGTTCACTGGGCAATGTGGCCGACTACGGTATCTGCTCTATAGACGTATCCCCTTCCCGATTTACCCAGTCCGGCTACCGGCTGTTGCGGTACACCATCCTGGCCGGCGCCCGGAAGCAGACTTTCCGCGTAGACCAGGACGAACCGGAATCCGTCGGCCTGAAGTTCCGAAACTCGTTCAGATGCGTCGAGACATTCTACTTTGTGGGTGGAAATACGGTAGAGCCGGAGCTGACCCGGAATGCAGCTTACTTCGCCGGGCAATACAAGAACTATTACGTAGACGAGCAGCGCAAGCACACACTTAATACAGGTTACATCCCCGAAGGTATGTTCAACCTGGCTGACGATGTGGCAAGGGCTACCGAAGTCTGGCTGATGGATGAATCAGGCGACATCCCGATAACCATCACCGAAAGCAATACCAGCCGGAGCGATGAAGACGAGGGACTGTTTGCATTCACTATATCCTACATCTTCGCATCCCGGTACCAGCAGCGGCTCCGTCTGCTTCCGGACATTTTCGACGACTCATTCGATGACACATACAATTAAAGCCTATGAACGTAATACATATCAAAGACGCATTAAGGCTGCTCGAGTCCGGGCAGCCCTGCAACCTGAAGCTCTGGAAACTCAGCACAGGTGACATTCTGGAATACAAAGGCGCGGTGTGCGTCGGCTCTCACTGGCGACAAGGACTCCATCGGGTTCGCCTTCCGGCATCCGGCGTAATCCGTTCCTTCCGCGACATATCCCTTTTCGAAATTAACAACATGACAATTTACCTTTAATATGGACAAGACAATCCTGCAATACGACGGCGACTTCATGCCTGGTGAGATATTTGACATCGAGGTTTCCAACGTAGCCACCGAAATGGCTTCCGTAGAAGACAGCAGCCTGGTATTCGATGAAGATGCAAATGTGAAGACTACGCCTGTTCCCGGCCGGAAAGGCATGGCGTATGTCAATTTCGGTGAAGACAACCAGCTTCCGTTTAATATCATCAAGATGATAGGCATCGACGAAGTGATGAGCCAGAACAAGCTGTTCAACGTCATCACCTGTTACGGTGCCGGACTGAAGTACATGGACGTAGACACCAGACAGCCGACAACCCATCCCGAAATCAAACGCTGGCTGATTCACAACAGCCTGCCGCTATTCCAGCTCGAGCAGGCTACAGACATGAAGTATTTCTTTTTCTGTGTGTCGGTCATCATTCTTTCCAGAGACGGCAAAAGAATAAACCGGCTCATTCACAAAGAGGCCTGCTACTGCCGTTTCCAACAGGCCAGAAGGGGCAAAATCAATCACGTGATTTATGCCAATTTCCGCGAAAACGCTTCACTTCGTCCGGAAGACTACGAAGTCATCCGTCTGCTGGATCCGCGCGACCCGCTGGGCGACCTGATGGTACTCATGGGGCGTGAACCTGGACGCGATGGTGAAACAAGAGTCCGTACAGAAGACCGTAAATTCGCTATTCTTGTGCGCTTCCCCACCCCCGGCTTCCAGTATTACCCCATCCCCTACTACACCAGCATTTTCCGGGGCGACTGGTACGACATCAAGCGATTGATTGGGAAAGGCAAGAAATCGAAGCTCCGCAACCATGCCAGCGTAAAGTACCAGGTCGAAGTACACAAGGACTACTGGAGTAACATCTGTGCGGAAGAGCATATTACCGACCCGCTGAAAAAGATGGAACGAATCAAAAAGGAGAAGGAAAACATCAAGAACTTTGTTTCCGGAATAGAAAACAGCGGCAAGGTTTGGATTACCGGATACTACATCGACCCGAATGGCCGTGAGGTCCGGATGGTACGCATCAATGTGGTGGAGACCGGCAAGGAAGGTGGCGACTGGAGCGAAGACATCCAGGAAGCCAGCAATATCACCTGCTATGGAGACAACATCCATCCCAACCTGGTAGGTGCCACACCAGGCAAAGGACAGAGTAACAACTCCGGTTCAGACAAGCGCGAGCTGTTCACGCTCAAGCAGGCACTGGAGATTCCTTTCCACGACCTGATGAACATCCCGCATAACATCGTCATCGAGTACAACGGCTGGAGTGAGAAGGTGTATCCGGATGTGCCCATGGTGCTGCTCACCACCCTTGACCAGAACACCGACGCCAAACAAAAGACAGCTTCAGACCTTGAAAACAAATCCTAAAACGAATCAATATGGCTATCACATTTTCACAAGAGATTTTTGAGAAGATTTGTTCCTCTGCCACCAATTCCACGGCAGAGGTGTATGATATGATTGCTCCTCACCTGGACGACACGCTTCAAAGCATCAACTGCGTGCTGCTGGGTGACATGGCAGATAAATTAGATACTGTTCCCGGACTCGAGCAGGCGGTCACAAAACTGGTTTGTCTGCGTACCTACCAGGAGCAGATACCACAGCTCGACCTGGTACTGACCCCCACCGGCTTCGGTGTGGTGTCTAACCAGAATCTGGCCCCGGCTTCAGCCGACAGAGTGAAGAACCTGCTGCAGCAAGTCACCAACGCAGCCGAAGATACCTACGACAGATGCCTGGAGCTGCTGGTAGGTACCAGCTGGGCAGATACGGCACAGGCCCGTATCAACATCCCGAACCTGATGTATACAGCCAAACAACTGAAGATGTATGTTGATTTTCCTTCAGCAGACGTGCATCGCTCCAAACTGCTCGAGTTCCGGACAAAGATGTACCAGGCAGAAGAAAAGATTCGACAGCACGTGTCGGCCGAGTTCTTCGACCACATCCTCGAACAGGCCCGGCACAATGCATTCACCAAAGAAGAGTCTGCCATGGCCGACTACATGTGCAAGTTCATCGGCTTCTGCATCGTAAAGAACTGGTCGGCAGCAAAGAGCATGCTGGAACGCATCGAGAACTACGCAGAATCTAAAGTAGAGGTATTCACCAGCTACAAGGACTCCGAGGCCTACAAAGTCAAACATTTCCAGACTTATCAGAATGAAAAAGATGATTCCACATACTTTTGGGGGTAGAATCCTCGACTTCCGGTTCCCCACTTCCTGGCAGCAGCTCAACCAGGGACAGCTTCGGTACGTGTTCCTGGTCATCACCCTGTTTTCTCCGGTCAAGGCTAAGACTTACGTCTTCATGCGCTTCACCGGAATCCGTGTCCGGAAGCGAGTGAAAGGAGGATGGCTCTGCACGTTCCGCCTGAACTGGCACAAAAAACTGAGGTTCATCCTTCAGGACTGGCAGGTGCGCAGCTTCCTCCGGCAGATTGATTTCATCTCCGAACCCAACGCTTATCCCATCCGGCTGGACAGGATAGGCGGTCGGTATGCCATCGATGCACTGCTACACGGCCTGAGTTTCGAAGATTACCTTTGTTGTGAGAACCACTACCAGGGCTACCTGTATTCGCAGGACATTTCCCAGCTCAAGGCCCTTTATAGCTTCCTCTACAAGAAAAAGCCGGGCGTCAAAGGTTCACTGAAAACCGCCTTTTCCCGCATCAAGGAATACGAACTGGTTTCCGTATTCCTCTGGTGGGGCAGCATCAAACTGTACTTCGCCTCCCTTTTTCCCCATTTCTTCCAACCGTTCCAACAGAGGACCGACGCTGATCAGCCGGAACTGCCCGACCTGCTGGGCGCGATGAACGCCCAGATCCGGGCACTGACCGGCGGCGACGTGACGAAAGAAAAGGAAGTCCTGCAGATGGACTGCTGGCGGGCCCTGACCGAGCTGGACGCCAAAGCACACGATATTCAAATTCTAAAATCAAAACAAAATGGACACAAGTAAATTCTTTGATGGCCACGCCTACTTTAAAGAGCTGACCGAAAAGAACAAGCTGGCCAAAGCCAACTCATTCTTTCCATGTTCTTGCAGCGGTATCAATTCGCTCCAGGATGTGCTCGACAATTTCCGGAAACAATCTGCTTTCGTCTGCGTCGACGATACCAACGACGCAGCCACCGAACAAATCGGAGGCGGCTGGTTCAAGAAGCGCACCTTCACGGTATTCCTCCTGATTCGTTATCGCTACGACGACATGACCGAGCGTGCGGCAAAGCTGGACATCTGCCGGCAACTCTTCCGACAGTTCCATTCCCGCATGATCCGTGACAAATACATCTACGAAGACCTGGATTTATCCTTCCTGAATGTATCCCGCATCTACACCCGTGAACTGGGCGAATACTTTATTTCCGGATGCACCGGCCTATACTTTATGGTCGAACTGACCGAACCTACGGATTTATGTTATAAGGAGGACGAGTGGAATGGCTAATACAGACACTAACAGGCCGGCAGCTACCGATGAAGACCGCAGAAAATATCAGGAAGCCTGGGCAGAAATGATGGTGAATATCTGGCGTGAAAAGATTGAGAGGCTGCACGTCATTAATACCTACTCACTTCACCAGCAGATACGTGATAACGTCATATCTGCCACGGACTCAGTATCCACCATTCAGCACAAGTTTCTGGAGTACGGCATATACCAGGACATGGGTGTCGGTAACGGATATACCAAAGGTAACGGCGGAGACTTAGAGATATTAAACCCGGTTTATCGTGAGGAACACGGGTTAAATGTGCCTCGCAAAGTAGGTCCTAAGCCGGGTGGATACTATACATCCGGCAATCCGCGTAAACCTCGAGAATGGTTTTCCCGGCCCTACTTTGCATCCATCATGGTACTGAAGGAACAGATGGCCTACATGTACGGCGAAGAGTTCTGCGGTTTGCTTGTCGATAAAATCGAGGAAGCAAACCACAAGCGCAGCACTACTCTCAAATCACGTTTATACGGAACGCACAAACGTAAATAAAACAATGTCTTTTTGAAATCTAACTCGGTAAGTTTACTTCGTAAAAAACTCAGAATTATGGCAACAAAAACATTCGAAGAATTAAAGCAACTGGCCATCCAGATCCGCGACGAAAAAACAAACAAACAGAACACAGCCACCCGTGTAGGCACGGCAATGCTGGAACACATAAACAAACTCGAGCAGGATTACTATGACAAAACTCAAACCGATGAAGAACTGAAAGAGCGGGATGATAAACTTACCGAGTTAGTTGGAGAATATACATCAGACAAATCTTTCTTAAAAGTTATAACTGACGAAAAAGGTAATTTCCTTTTTGGAATAACTAAAGATGGTTCTATTGAATGGACAAAAGGTGTCCCATCAGCAATAAAAAAAGAACTTGAAAGTTATATAAAAAAAGAATATATTTCTAATAATGCTTTCCTTCATGTATTTAATGATAAGAATGGAAATTTCCTTTTAGGGATTTTACAAGATGGTTCTATTGAATGGACAAAAGGTGTCCCATCAGCTATTAAAAAAGAGTTAGAAAATTATATAAAGACAGAGATTATATCAACTCCTTCTTTTTTGCGCGTAATTACTGATTTGCAAGGCAAATTCCTTTTCGGTATAACAAAAAATGGAGAAGTGGAATGGGCTAAAGGAACACCTTCAGCTATTAAAAAAGAATTGGATTCTATTAATAAAAAAATATCAGACGAAAGGCACAGGCCTGATGCCTATCTATTTCTTGATAATCTATCACCTATTGACTATCATGTATCTGCTGTACTAATACATGATGGATATTTACTTGTAGGTGATACAGAAGGATATATACATAAATACAGACTTAATGACATGACCGAGATTGGTAAATCACAAAAAATTACTTATCCGCAAATAAAGTCATTGTCCATAAATGATGGATATGTATATGCTATCACACGATGGAATGGAAGTGGAATGACTGATACAAATTATTCGTTAAAGAATGGAGGTTTCTTAGCTACGTTTGAAGCTAATAGTACAAATATGTCTATTAATGCTGATAACTTTGATTCTTATAACTATAGCGGAAACGCCGCAATAACAGAAGATGGAGAGCCTTCTCCAAGCAGAGGACAGCATTCTGCTAAACTGTTGTCAAGTGGGGTTGGTAAAGCCATTCTTAAAAAGGCTATTTCATTCAATGGTGTTGGATATATTAATTTATGGGTTAAATGCGTTTCATCCGATGGAACAACCAATATTCCATTATTATTTAATGGGGATGAATATGTATTGTCTTTAGTTGTTAATGCTAATAAAACTCTATCAGTAAAAGTTGGCGAAAATACATATCCTACTACTTTAACATTAAATGACTGGTACAATATTAAGATTGCAATTTCGGATAGTAATATTCAATTATCGGGTAGAGATAAAAATGCAAATTCTGTTTATACTCAGTATTTATCTGATACACCAATTTCTACAATATCAGCAAATAATGTTGGAATAGGGATTGATGCGACTTCGGCGGCAGAAATATTAATTGATGATTTAGATTATTGTCCAATTGATATAGATAAGGTGTCGTTTTTGAACGGCAGTGTCGTTACACTAGATTTTGAAAGCCTTACAATACAAAAAACATATCTATTAAATATCAGAGGATTAAGCTCATTAATAAATGACAACAAATTATATGTAGGTTGTATAGGTGGACTTAATGTGTATGATATATCTAACTCAGATACTCCTAATTTACTTGCATGGTACAGATATAGCACGAGAGAATGGCCTTATCCGCCAACTGGAACTTCCATTTATGCCGATGAATATCAAGGTATTTCTATTATGGAAAATGATAACATAAAGTATCTGGTAGGAACAAGAGATGTACAGGGAGTATCGATTCTGAATGTGTCAGATTATAGAAATATATATCTAGTAAAAGATTGTAATGATATTCCATTTGTGCCTGCAATAAGAGTTTCTGATAATCAAGAAACGCAAGCAAGGCAATACCATGAATGGGGGTGTATAGCGGATTATCCATACATATATACCGCAATGGGTACAATGCATAGTTTTTTCGGACTAAGTACAGGAACTAATTATATAGTAGATAACAAATATATTATTTCAGGAATAAAGGTGAGAGATATTTCTGATATTAATAATATTAAAGTATTGGAAGTAAAACTACCGGAAGATGTTAAAGCAAATGTTATAAAAGGAGAATGGGATGGTTGTCCCAATTACCTTACTATGTATAATGGAAAAATTTATGAAGGTACAGTAAATAGTGGAGTTTCTGCTTTTACGGCAAATGGACTTAAATCACAATATATCAGAAGTTTTAATCTTGGATTTGGTACAAGACAAGAAATTGTAACATCAGATAATATTGGAAACCTTATTGCATGTGACAAGAAAAATACAAATATCGAAAATAACAATATTTATTTACTTAAAATAGGTTTGTAAATTATGGAAAAGAACTGTTTAGTAACAAGATTAAAAGGGTTTGTAGATGGCAATGATTTGCCTTTATTTAACAAAGTTGGTATTAAAGTTCCAGTTGTATCTGACGAGTTACTTAACTTGCTGTCAATAAGGCAAGTTAATAATTCAGATGGTATCACTATTACTAGCGATGTAGTTAAAAGCTATTATGATAGTTCAGGAAGTACTGAATCAGTTTTGCCTAAAACAACAAAATCATCCATTGGAATTTTTGTAAAAAACATATCTGAAGAAGGCACATTATGGATTAACAACTTATATAATATCACAAGAATTGTTCTTACAGGAAAGGTTGAATTTGCAAATAATTTTGACTTTGATTTTTTCATTAAAAGTGCTCCCAACTTAGAGGGATTCCAGTGCTCTACCGAATTCTCTAAAGAATCTATTGATATAGTTAGATTCTCTGAAATAAAGAATCTAAATTATTTAATATTAGGTACTGGCGTTAATAGTGTTTATGGAGATATCAAAGATATGGCTGAAACTTTTTACGAAAATGGCAAAACAAGTGGAACTATAGAGATAAATATTTCCTGCCCAAATGTTGTTAATTCTATGGGAAAACGTGTAACAACATTGTCATTTAGTTCGACAGGATGGAAAGAAGTAGTAGAATAACTCGGTAAATTTTCTCCTATATTTAACCCCTGCAATATTCGTTGCAGGGATTGTCTTTTTACACCCTTCCCCTACATAATACCTTTGAGAAAAACACAAAATAAACATGGAAAAATATGTAGGATTTATCACACAAGACATCCGCTCCGGCGTGACTATTATTTTCATCTGCCTGATACTGATATGCAGCGTCTGTATGCTGGATTTATGGACGGGTATCGATGCAGCCAGAGCCAACAGAGAGAGAATATGCAGCCGCCCGTTGCGTAAAACCGGAACAAAAATCGTCGATTATTTCCGGCTGCTTCTTTTCTTCATCATGATTGACATTCTGGGACTATGCTTCCCCTGGTACAACTTGCCATACGGAGCAGTCATCGGCACACTTGGCGTGCTGATTGTCGAAGGCTTGTCTGTCATAGAAAACTTTAAGAAGAAAAAGAGTCATGCGGCAGAAGTAGCCGATTTGGCTATGCGGATTACGGAATGTGCCACACCGGAGGAAGCTCAAAAAATTATCAAAACCATTAAGGAAGGAGTGAAAAAATGAAACAGCTACCACGAGGCCTGCGTAACAACAACCCAGGCAACATCCGCAACTCAGATGCGACAGACTGGCAGGGGGAGGTTCCTGCATCTAAGAAACAAGACAACTCTTTCGAAGAATTCGAAGACATGGCCCATGGTTACCGGGCATTAATCAAGCTACTGCAGAACTACCGCCGAAAATACGGATGTCAGACGATTGCAGACTTCATCAGCCGATGGGCACCCAGAACCGAAAACAACACATCAGGCTACATTTCACGCGTATGCCAGGAGATGCAGGTACCGACAACCTACGTCCCGAACGTGGATGACAAAACGACCATGTGTGCCTTTGCAGCTGCCATTTCTCAGGTAGAAAATGGAGTTCCGGCTGTAATGGCAGATGTAGAAAAAGGATGGGCATTGTTATGAGAGCTTTAATCATACTTTTTTTCTTCTTTGTGTGTGGTTCGGTGTTTCTCGGGTGTAAATCCGGGAAGCACCTTACTTCAGACAGTCACACACAGATCATCGTGCATGACAAACTGGTACCGGTATTCCGCCCGGCTGATTCCGCATCCATCCGGGCCTTGCTGGAATGCGACTCGAACGGTCGCGTCGTCCTTTCCTGGTTGGACATGGCACAGTCCGAAAACGCACGTTTACGGTTCAAACTGGATTCCATGGGTAACCTGATGGCAGACTTCAAGGTACCTTCAGATACGGTATTCATTCCAGGAAAAGACAGTACAATCATTCAAAAATCAGTGCAGACGATAGAAATAGAAAGGAGGCTTACCCCATGGCAGAAGTTCTGCATGGTATTCACCATCGTAGTGCTTATTCTCTTTGTGCTGTTTGCAGTGTACAAAATTCGTGTAATCTTAAACAAGAAATAATATGGCTATAGACCAGGTAGCAACCGTCGAGGTCCGCGTAAACGGTGAAGAAGCAAAGCAGGAACTCAAGAATCTGGAAACGATTGCGTCCGGATTAAAAAAGGAACTGGCAGATGCTTACCAAGCCGGTGATACATCTAAAATCAAGCAGGTCACTTCCGAGCTTCGGAAAACGGAAGCTCAGATTAAGACGCTGAAGAAAGATACCACGGCGCTTACCGAGGTAATGAATAACCTCGACAAAGCCACGCCTAAAGAACTTCGCGCCACCCTGACAGCCATCAACCGACAGCTGAACAGCGGACATATTAAGCGAGGTTCTGCGGAGTGGAAATACTACCAGCAGCAGGCCAAACTGGTGACGGCCGAACTTCAGAAGATAAAGACTGAAGTACAGGAGACAGAAGGATGGTTGTCCCGTTTCAACAACGGTTTTGCTAAATGGGGCGGCTTGTTGGCGACGGGTGCAGCCACCATCACGGGTGTATCTATGGCCCTGAATACCCTTCGCAACAACCGCGACTCCAAGGAATCCTCCCAGGCAGAGCTGAAGGCTTTGACCGGACTGGATGATGAATCTATCCAGTGGCTTACAAAACAGGCCGAGCAACTGTCCACTACCATGGATGAATCCGGCCTGCGCATCCGTCAGTCATCCGACGAAATTCTTCAGGCATACATGCTCATCGGTTCCAAGAAACCGGAGCTTCTGAAGGACAAGGAAGCCCTAAACGCCGTCACTATCGAAGCTATGAGACTGGCAGCAGCGGCCAAAATCGACCTGAAGGATGCCGTGACAGCCACCACCGTATCCCTTAATATGTACGGAGAATCAGCTGACCAGGCAGCCCGCTATGTGAATGTGCTGGCCGCCGGATCCAAAGAAGGTGCAGCCGATGTTTCCGCCCAGGCCGCATCCATCAAGAATGCGGGTGTAGCCGCCTCCGGTGCAGGAGTGAGCATCGAGCAGCTGCAGGGTACCATCCAGATGCTGGCAGAGAAAGGACTGGAGGCAGAACCGGCCGGTACCTCACTCCGTAAGTTCTTCCTGGTACTGCAGACCGGACCGGATGAAACCAACCCGAAGATAGTAGGCTTGCAGACTGCGCTCGAGAACCTGAACAAAAAGTCCCTGACAGCGGCACAGATCCAAACCATGTTCGGCGAAGAAGCCTATTCTGCCGCCACTATCCTGATTGACAATGCGGATAAAGTACGCCAATACACCGAAGCTGTCACAGATACGAACATCGCCATGGAACAGGCAGCCATCAACTCCGATACCAACGAAGCTAAAATGGCACAATACCGCAACAGCATCAAGGAGGCCGGCATCGAACTGATGGAGCGGCTTAACCCGTCGTTGTCCCTGCTTACCGGCTGGACGACAAAAATCATCGTGGCCCTCCCTACCCTGATAGACTGGTGCATCAAATATAAGGCAGTACTGATAGCCTCCGGATCCGCACTGGCCGCATATAATATTGCGGTCAATGCAGCCACCATCTACACAAAAGCGTATAACCTGATAGTCAAGGTCGCAACCGTATCGACGAATGGCTTCAATAAAGTACTGAAGCTGAATCCGGCCGGACTGGTTCTTGCCGGACTAACCGCCCTTGTGACATACATATCCACAAAACTCATCCCCAATACAGACGCAGCTACAGAAGCACAGCGAAAATACAACGAAGAATTACAGCGTACTCAGGATGAACTGGAGAAGTATAAAAGCATTGAGGATAGGTACAAAAATATCGATACCCTGAATGGCCGTCAGCGTCAGCAACTAAAATCGGACGCAGAGTCCGAACTGGCCATCATCGAAGATAAGTTATCAAAAGAAGTGATAGCTTACCGCAAGTATTATGATGAACAAAAGAAAATTATTGAAGCCCGTACCGATGTAGACGAATCACAGCGTAAAGCCTTGCTTCACTCTCTAGACAATCAGGCAGAAGAAAAAGCTGAGTCCTTGTTGGAACTGGACAGACGGCAAAAGGAACTAAAGAAAATAATCAACTCCATACCAGAGGAGAAAAATACAAATATCACCACAACCATTACAACCAACGAAAAGACAGTTAAAACAAACAAAGAAAATCCCCAGGTAACAGCAGAAAACAAGCGTTATTACGATGAACTGGCCGATTTGAAACGTACCTATCTGTCCAGTGACGAGATGACACAGCAGGAATACACCCGTTTCATGGAAGACCTGGAGATGCGTCACCTCGAGAACATGATGGCCATCGCCGGACTGGAACCGGAGAAGCGTCAGCAGATTGAACAGAAGATTCTCGAAGCACGAATCAAGTACAAAGAAGAATGCAACAAGCTGGATGAAGAAGAAGCCAACAAAGCATCTGAAGAAGCCTTTACCCGCCTAGAGAAACAGTACCAGCTGGAGATTGAAAATGTGACACAGAAGCATTATGCCGGACTTTCATCAGAACAGGAATACCGTCAGCAGCTACTCGATATTCAGAATGAATATTACGACCAGGTACTTTCTTCTTCTGAAATTTCCGAAGAAAAGAAAGCTGAGATTATTGACAAAAAACAACAGGCAAGTCTTGAAAAATCCCGTAAGAATTACGAAGAAAATCAGCGAAAGATAAGAGAGCAGCTTTCATTCGCACAGAATATAGGTCAGCAGTTTGGCGAAGCATTCGCAGAAATGCTGACAGACTCCGAAACGTCCCTGGGTGACTTCATGAAAGCAACCTTGGAAATAATCCTGGACAGCCTTCAAAAAATGATGATTGCATACATAGCTGAAACGCAAATGAAAAATATTGCAACCTTAGGTTTCATCGGACTAGCTAAAGCTGCAGCCGAAATTGCATTAATCACAGCGGCCTTCCAAACGGCAAAGGCTGTAATAAATGGCTTTGAAGAAGGTGGCTACACCGGCTCCGGAAGACATGACGAACCCAAAGGAATAGTCCATGCCGGAGAGTTCGTGGCCAACCGTTACGCCGTCCTGAATCCAGCTATCCGTCCGGTTCTTGACCTGATAGACCAGGCACAGCGAAACAACACCATCGGCAGCCTGACTGCAAAAGACGTATCAGCCGTATTATCACCTACCAATAGAATGACAACTAACAACTACTATCAGACTACCGAATCATCCAACCAGGAATCAACGGCAGTCATGCTGCAAAATATGAAATGCATGGAGAAACTTCTCAAAAGATTAAACGAGCCGATATTTACCTATACAAAAGCGACTGGTAAAATGGGCGTGAATGAAGCACAACAGTTAGTAGAAAAAATGAAGAAAAACGTTACACGAACAATAAAGTCATGACACAGCTGTTTATCGATTCAAAAGAAGTGAAGTTACCGAGTGAATTTGAACTCGAACTTGTCACAGAAAATCCATACTTTACCAGAGTTGGCTCGTATACCTATGATATTGAAATAGACTTACGAGACCCTGCCAATCGTGAGATATACAAAAATATCAACCGATTAGATGTAACCACCCGCATAAAAAACCGCAAGGCTATGCTGATTGTGAACGGACTATGTGCGATTAATGGCATTGAGGTAATACTTTCAATAGAATCCTATACAGCGAAGATTCAGATTATAGCCGGCAACTCACAGTTGAATTATGAAGGTGGCGATAGCAGCATAAGGACAGTCGCCTTTGATGAAGTGTCTATATTACCCAGCGAGGCTATTAATACACTCTTCGGAACTTATCCTGAACACAAGGCCGTATATACCCCAATTATCAGTTATATAGACGATGACGGGAATACCAATGTGCTAAATACAGTGGAAGTAGGTGCAGATATTACGTTCACACGAGCAAACAATATTGCTCCACAGTATTACCTGCTGTACTACATTGAAAACTTATTACAAAAACTGGGATTCATAAAAGGATATAATGAACTGGAGCAAAACGACACCTGGTGCCGTATCTTCGTAACAAATCCTTATAAAGAAAATAAACCAGGCGACTTGCTTCCGGACTGGACCATCAACGAATTCATCGAACAGATAGAAGTATTCTTCAAATGTATTGTATCCATTGACCCGATAAATGGCGTATACAATATAGTAAACATGGACCGGTACTTTGACAATGCGGGTATCATCTTTATCAATGAGGTGATAGAGGATGAACTGGAGAAAGTATATGACACCGATACGAGTTATTCGTATGCGTATGACAACGTAGCCTACAATCTTCCGAGTGAAGACTATTACAACTATCTCAAACTAAAAGATGGCATACGCGAGGTTTGCATAATAGAACAGAAAGATTCGTACAGAGACTTCAAAGCAAACTACGACCAATACTTCTCCGGACCTTACCTGCTGACATCAACCGAATACAACCTGGAATATGTTGTTTCAGAATATACTGTCAACGATGAAAGCGTAAAAGGATTAAAAATCGTAGATAGGCTGAGAGATGCAGGAGATACGACAAGTCAAAATAAAACTTCTTTCGACATCATACCGGCACAAGTAGATGCCATCTCGATATACAGCAAGACAATCAGTAATTATCTGATAGGGCCTGCTGTAAAAAAAGTCCGTTCTGAAACGGAAAGCCAGGCTATCAATGACCTTATCAACGGTAACGCAGATGTAAAAGGTGACATCCCCGATAAATTATATATCAGCATATATTACGGCGTCTGTGTAGCGCTTAACAAGGGTACGGGAGAGCATGAAGAAGCGTACTGGGACAAAATGCCTATGTCATGCCATGATAATTATTTCATAAATAAACCTACTACCATGACTGGTTCACAATCCATACTGGAATTACCATCATATTCATTAATATTAGATGGTGATAATGGGTTGTTCAACCATGTGTACAAGAGTAAAAAATCCATTGATACAACCTTGGAATATCATTTCAAATTCATTGCAGACAGAATTTATGAGCTGAATAAGATTTTTCTTATTCGGAACAAGAATTATTATTGCAAAGAGATACACTATAAAATATCATCAAAAGGTATTGATAAGATAGCAGAAGGTATCTTTTATCTCACAGAATAATGAACATAGTCCGAAGCTGTTTTAAGCAGCTCCGGATTTTTAAAAGTTCCCCTCAAAATGTTTAGTCTCCTCATGCACTGTCATGTCTGCCCCTTTCAGGTACTTATTGGTTGTAGAAATATCCGCATGACGCGCCTGATCACGGGCTATGACGATTCCTTCAGCGTTGGCCAAATCACGGATACCGGTATCCTTCAGAGAGTAGAACTGGTAGCTGTCCGGAAACTTCAGCTTTGCTCTGACCTTATTGAAGTAGTTCCTGTACACACGGGTGGTCACCTTCTCACGTGAGGGCTTGAAGCCCTTACCAAACAGATAATAATCATTGGGAGAATTAAAGACGCCCAGGTCAAGCATTGACTTAATCAGTGCATCATTCAGTCCGACCATGCAATCCTTCCGGTTCTTGCTGATGCTGGAGCCGATAAATACTTTCTGTTCCTTCAGGTTGATGTCAGCCAATCGGATATTGGAGATTTCATCCGGACGGATAAAGGTGTAATAAGCAAACTGACACAAGAACAGGAAATGTGGATTCTCTTTCTGGAGATACTTCTTGAGCTTCTGAATATCCGGAACCGTCAGGGCAGAACGTTTCTTCTCTTCTTCTGCCAGCTGTCGAATCTTCTCAACCGGATTATGAGTCAGGTATTGCTTTTCCATCATCCAGTTACAGAGTGAAGACAACCAGGTACGGTAGTTATTCCGGGTTCTGGCCGATGAATCCCGGTCAAGCAGCACGTAGTCCAAGAAGTCAGAGATGAAAGACTGGTCAATCTGATACGCATACACGATGGCCGGAATATGTTTGGCTGTATACTCCTCAAATACCCGCAGGCGCTTCTCATAATCCTTCAGAGTATTCTCCTTAATGGTGCCAGCTGCATACAGTTTGCCCAGATATATATGATACCTTTGGATAATATCTATATACGGGGTGTATTGCCTGGAGTTCTCTACATTAGCCCAGGGATTCCATCCGGAACGGAGCTTTACATTAAGATTGGTGATGATTTCATTTGCCCGACGGCGACGGTCGGTCAGCTTGGGTATTCCATCCAGCATATACTTTTTCCGCTTCATTTTCTGTTTCAGCGGATCGTATGCCGTGAAGTCAATATACCATGTTTTACCAGTATGTAACTTGGGTTCTGTGTACGAAATTACACTCTGAATCGATGCGTTTTTTCTAAGTGATGAACACATTTTTTTCTACGTTTTTCGAATTCGAAAACGCAGTACGGTTTGACATCATGAAAATTGGTTGTCCGAAATTTGTCCGACCTATAAACGGACAAAAGCTGCAACTTATTCAGTTACAGCTTTTTATCTCGGCACGGGAAGAGAGGCTCGAACTCCCGACACTCGGTTTTGGAGACCGATGCTCTACCAACTGAGCTATTCCCGTGTTTGCGGTTGCAAAAGTAATACAAATTTCGGAAACTGCAAGGGATTTCGAAAAATATTTTTCTTAAATCCCTCTACAGTAAAGATAAGTCATTGAACATCTGACGATAATACGCCGCTTTTTTTTCAAGCTTTAAAGGGTAAGCCCGACTGGAAGACGGCATCCGATAGAGGGTCAGCTCTCGATCTCTGAAATGAAACGTACTTCCTCCTCCTACTGGCGGCTCTTTTGCTTCCATCTGTTCACAAAACACATCCGTCGCTTTCTGACCGGTAGTCACCACCGCCCGACAAGAAGGAAGCTGCTGAAGAAGCAGCCCAATATCCGTGGGCGAAACGACCTCTAAAAACTTGTCGGATGCATTATCCTGCAACCTGCGCACGCACGAAGCCGTATCGTACAGAGCAATCCCTTTTTCATGCAAAAAAGCAATGATACGCTCTTTATCAAATATCTTTTCAGGACTGAGAAAGTAATCCTTGTCATCAAAGAAAATGAAGCCGAAAATACGCCACATATCATTCTGCAGGTTGGGATAAAAGAAATCCATACTCCAGCGTTTCTTCTGCGGAGGAAAACTACCCAGCATCAGCAAGACTGCATTCTCCGGAAGAAAGGGCTCCAGCGGATGATGCTCCACTCCTGAAAGCAAATGCTCGTCCAACGTCATGCTTTTGGTTTAGGTTCCTTCTTTGCCAGCAATACGATGTTATAGACATATTCTGTCATCCAGCTTTCAGAATAGCCCAGCGCATGCTGATACTGACGAATGTTTCCGCAAGTCTTACGTACGCCATCATCCTTCCAATCTACTTTTGTCAGGATGTCGTGTACGGCTTTTTCCGTCATGTTACGAAGCATCTTCTTAAACACACCCGGCATACGGAACTTCCATTGCATCAGGTTGCCGATAACCATCATCAAATCCTGGCTGAATCCCTGGAACATGAAAAGATAATTCTTTATATCGTTCACATTACGGCAATTGCGCTTGATAGAGCCATCGATTTCCTTGAAAAAGGTTTCAGGCAGACCATAAATATCCATCAGCATCTTGCGGCAGCGTGTACGCTCTGCGATACCAAGTTTATTATTCTGCGTAGGAACCTTCAATGTACGTTTAAATACAGCCAAATCCGGCAGAAAGTTAATGTTACTGATACCCAGCTGAGCTGCCATTACTGCCTGATAGTACACACGAATCAGCGTCATGAAGTCTTCCATTCCGCCCACACGTACCGTTTCATCAGCACCTTCTGCTGTTTTCTTGCCTAATAGTTTTGAAAATATACTCATACTTGTACTTTTTATTGTTTTTTGATTTGCAAAGATACGAAAATAGTTACCAACATTCTAAATCCTGCTCAATATCTTTCATCTGCTCTTTGTGAAAGACTGGACTTTTGATGACTTTTCGCTTCTGTGCCAAGTAATCATCGAGCAAGCGAAAAGCATATTTGCCAAGCAAGAATATTGCAATCAGGTTGCAAATGGACATTAAAGCCATAGTAACATCAGCCAAGTTCCATACCAGATTCAGACTTGCCAATGAGCCAAACAAAACCATCCCGCCAACCAACATACGGTATAAAACTACCGGCCACTGACGAGAAGTGAAAAAGCGGATATTAGCTTCTCCGTAATAATAGTTTCCTAAAATGCTGCTGTAAGCGAAAAAAAGAGTAGCAATGGCAACGTAGATGCCTCCGATATTACCAACCTCACTGGTCAGCGCTGCTTGGGTCAGCTGGATACCATCCAGGCCACTACCAATATAATCCTCACCGAACAAAATGATAAAAGCTGTACAGGAACAAATAAGCAGAGTATCTGTAAACACTCCCAGTGCCTGAATAAATCCTTGTTTAGCGGGATGGGTTACATGAGCCGTTGCCGCAGCATTGGGAGCAGATCCCATACCAGCCTCATTGCTGAAAAGTCCCCGTTTAATCCCTTGCATCAGAGCCGTTCCTATTCCGCCACCAACGGCCTGATGCCAGCCAAAAGCATTACCGACAATTTGTTCAACAACTGCTGGGATACGGTCAATGTTAGCCAATACAACAAACAAAGCCAATGCAATATAACCGACAGCCATGACAGGAACAATGACACTACTGATAGCAGCAATACGATGTACACCTCCAAAAATGATGACAAGGGTTAATACCGAAATGACAATTCCTGAGTTCAAAGGCTCTACAGAAAAAGCACTTTGCAAGGCAGCACTCATGGTATTACTTTGCACCGAATTGAATGCAAGACCAAACGTGACCGTAATCAGTACCGCAAAAAGTACTCCCATCCAACGTTTCTTCAATCCACGCTCCATATAATAGGCAGGGCCTCCGACATAGGAATGTTTTCCTTTGACTTTAAAAAGCTGGGCTAACGTAGATTCCACAAAGGCACTGCTGGAACCCAGCAACGCAATAATCCACATCCAGAAAATCGCTCCTGGTCCACCTACCGTAAGGGCCGTTGCCACACCAGCCAGATTGCCGGTTCCAACACGGCTTGCCAGCGAAATGGCAAAAGCCTGAAAAGAAGAGATATGTTTCTCGTGCCCGTTTATCTTAGCAGTCGAATCACCCAGTAACCGGATCATCTCACCCAACATACGGAACTGTACGAAACGAGTCTTAACACTGAACCAGATGGCGCATCCCAGCAGCATGATTATCAGGACATAAGTCCACAAGACATAGTTGGCTTCATTTATGATATTCGTGAATAGCTCCATGAAATTTATTAATCAGATTTGAGTTTAAAATAAAATGTATGCTCTCGGAATACCGGTTCCACCAAGTCAAAACGAATAAAATCTGCCAGCAAACCAATTACCAGCTTCCGCGGAAGCCCTGAAAGCCTGACACACTTATTCAACGTCAATTCGCCGTGCTGCCCCACCAGGTTTAATATAGACTGTTCTTTCTCTGTATAAGTCACAACCACTTCTTTTTTATTGTGAAACCACACGTTCAAGTGGACCGGAGTGGCCAAAATTGTTTCATCTTTAATGCGCAAGTAAGCCTTGGGCCGATTGTCTTCATCGAGGGCATAGACAGGCTTCTCCTTGCTTTCGGGAACATAAACCTCCAGTACATCTTTGCCTTCCACCCTATATAATTGGTTTTCAAGTTGTAGGGCAGGCTTACAATACATTGTAGCTGCAGCTTCTATCATGTAAAGCTCCTCTTCCGAACGTATTCCTGCTATTTTCCCGTTATCTTTTACCCCTATAAGCAACCTTCCCCCTCCGGTATTGGCAAAAGCCGACAAACTCTTCGCTATTTTCCGGGCATCGGAAATGGCAAATTTGAAATCCTGATGCACATGTTCACCTTCAGTAATGAGTTGTTGTATATAATTCGCGTCTGTAGTCTGTTTCATTACCGGAACAACTCAATCACAATGCTTGTGCGTCATGATGTCGAGCACCAGCTTGTCGGTCTCGTTCATGCCTTCAGAACCGATTTTCGTCAGATTACGGATACTGAAATCCACATTGTCTTCAATAATACCTTCTACTGAAGTCACACACTTTCCTTCCATGGCCAGGATGGCAGAGAACACAGCGGTAGATACTCCACTGGTCAGCTTCAAAGCACAGCTTGGCTTGGCACCGTCGCAAATCATACCTGTCAGATTAGCAATCATGTTCTGCACAGCATAAGCTACCTGCTTATACTCCCCTCCCATCAGGTAAGTAATTCCGCAACTGCTTCCTGTAGCCGCCACGACACAACCGCACAAAGCCGACAGACGTCCCAGATTCTGCTTGATGTAAATAGCCGTCAGATGACTAAGTACCAAGGCACGAATCAGTTCTTCTTCCGTCTTATGATTCTCTTCCGCAAAAACTACGACCGGAAGTGTGGCAGCAATTCCCTGGTTTCCACTACCGGAATTACTCATCACCGGAATCATGGCTCCTGCCATACGGGCATCACATGCAGCAGATGTGTAGGAAAGAATGTGCGTAAATGTATTGCTTCCCATAATACTCTGTTCGCTGCGGCTGCTCTGCAAGGTTTTTCCCAATTCATGTCCGTAATTTCCTTTAAACGAACGTTCCGCCGCCTGTAAGTTCAGGCGTTTGGCCTCCAAAATAAAGCGAATCTCATCCAGCGGAGTTGTAGTAGCAAAGTCGTACACCTTGCTCAGATTCAAGTCCACTTCTTCTGTATCTGCTTCAGCTCCCGTCTTGGTTCTATGATCGAACAAAACCTGACCGTTCCGCTCTGCATACACAAAGTTCGTATGTCCTCCACTGATGATAGCCGTAGCCTCATCTCCACCGGCCGAACAAACCACCTCGATATACAGTTTCTCTTCGATACCTTCCTTCAGTTCTATCTTAATGCCTTGACCGGCTATCATCTGTTTTCCTTCTTCCACACTCTCGGGAGTGATGTCTTTCAGGACTTCCAGTCCATATTCCGACTTACCCTTCAAGGCCCCCAGTGCAATGGCAATGGGCAAACCAATCATACCCGTACCGGGAATACCAACTCCCATGGCATTTTTCAAGATGTTAGCACTCAGACGTGCGGTAATCGTTTCCGGACACTTCCCCAATACTTCCGTAGCCTTGGCCACGCAAAGAGCCACAGCCACCGGTTCCGTACAACCGATGGCAGGGACTACTTCTCGCTGAATGAGTGCGATGATACGCTCTCTTTCTGCTTGTGCAATCATACTGATTATTTTTTATAGTTCTTCAATCCTGTTTGCAGGAATTCCACATATTTCTGAATATCCTCATCGTACGAATAAGACTTGTTCAACGGCATTCCCTCGTTGTCGAGCAACACATAGAAAGGCTGTGCGTTAGCTCCAAACTTGGAGCGCTGCAAGTAACTCCACTTATCGCCCACCGTACGCAGTGTACGTTCCGTACCATTTTCCATCACCTTCACCGGTTCTGGTAATTTGGTCTTTTCATCCACATACAGCGTAATCAGCACGTAGTCTTCGTTCAACAGCTTGCTTACTGTAGGATCTGTCCACACAGCCAGTTCCATCTTACGGCAGTTCACACAACCATAGCCTGTGAAGTCAATCATCACCGGTTTTCCCTGCTGACGGGCATATTCCATTCCGGCATCAAAGTCATTGAACTTCGCATGCACTTCATTCTTATATAAATTGAAATCCTGTGTCTGCATAGGAGGAGCAAAAGCGCTCACTGCCTTCAACGGAGCACCCCACAAGCCCGGTACCATATATACGGCAAACGCCAGAGAAGCAAGTGCCATAAAGAAACGGGGCACACTTACCTTTGTGTCGTCATCATCGTGCGGGAATTTGATTTTTCCCAGCAGATACATACCCAGCAACGCAAAAATCACAATCCACAATGCCAAGAAGGTTTCACGATCCAGCAGACGCCAGCCGTAAGCCAAATCGGCTACAGAAAGGAATTTCAATGCAAATGCCAGTTCCAGGAATCCCAGTGTCACTTTGATGACATTCATCCAGCCTCCCGATTTCGGCATGGACTTCAGCCATGACGGGAAGAGTGCAAACAGGGTGAACGGCAAAGCCAACGCAATGGCAAATCCCAGCATTCCGATGGCCGGTGCCACGATACTTTCAGAAGTAGATACTTCCACCAGCAAGAAACCGATAATCGGACCGGTACAAGAGAAAGAAACCAATGATAGCGTGAAAGCCATCAGAAAAATACTCAACAATCCGGTAGTCTGTTCTGCCTTGCTGTCTACCGCATTACTCCACTTCGACGGAAGGGTAATTTCAAATGCCCCAAAGAAAGAAGCGGCAAAAACCACCAGCATCAGGAAGAACAAGATATTAAATACCGCACTCGTAGACAAGTCATTCAAGGCACTGGCACCGAAAATCAACGTAATGGCCAAACCTAAAGTAACATAAATCACTACGATAGAAGCACCATACGTCCAGGCATCCCGAATACCCTTTCGTTTATCCTTGGTACGTTTCAGGAAGAAACTTACAGTCATTGGAATAATCGGCCATACACAAGGAGTAAACAATGCCAGCAGTCCGCCTACAAATCCGGCAAAAAAGATATAAATCCATGAATGAGACTCATTGTTCACGTTTTCACCGAATGAACTTAATTCCTTAATAACCGGTTTCCAGTAGTCGGCAGCTTCGCCCGCAGCCGTATCTTCACCAATGCGAAGCGGAACCAAATCCACCGATGCCGTATCTGCTAACGCCAGGTCCTCTGTCGTTGCGACCGCTTCTTCCGCTATTTGCTTTCCAGCAGCTTCCCCTTTGAAAGAAAACTCTACATTAGTAGGAGGCAAACAATTTTCGTCATTACAAGCACCATATTGCAGATAACCGCTCACTTCATATTTTCCACCTTTCAACTTGATTTTCTGCACAAAGGTAGCCGTACCTTCAAAGAAACGAACCTGCATACCGAATATCGGGTCCATCTTGTCAATTTCCTTACCGGCAGGTTTCAGTTTTCCAACCACCTCTGCCCCTTCAATCTTATCCGTATTGAAAGTAGCCGAAATAGGACCTCCTTCAGGCAGGTCGGTAGAATATACATGCCATCCCTTTTCCATTTTTCCGGTAAATACAATTTCCACCTCATCAGCAGAAACCGATTTCCATTCAGTCTTAAACTTTACCGGTTCCTGTATCTGAGCCAGTACCGGCAAGCATAAAATGGCCATGAAAAGCCAGCTAAGTAGAATTTTCTTACTCATAAATATACCTTAGATGATGTAATAAAACTATTTATCTTATAAAAAGCCGTGCAAAGATAACGATTTTTCCGTAGGGAATGTTATGACAAACTGTTATTCGGCATTGTTTTTTACTTTAAATATGCAAATATTCAGTACAGCGCTTTATTCGGGAATAAGACGGAAAGACCAGGAGAAAAGAGAAAAAATATTCAGAAATATTTGCAAAGTAAAAAATAATCCCTACCTTTGCACCGCCTTTGAAAAACAAGGCAACTCTCACGAAGAGTTTTGGAGAGGTGGCAGAGTGGTCGATTGCGGCGGTCTTGAAAACCGTTGTACCGCGAGGTACCCGGGGTTCGAATCCCTGTCTCTCCGCAAAACACTGAAAATCAGTAAATTTAAAAGATTACACCCAACTTTACACATTACGATGTAAAGTTGGGTGTTTTATTTTTAGTCGCAAGAACCTATAAAACAAACTTCTAGCCACCTATTTATCCAACGCTTCATGTATATCCTCTTTATAGTTATATCCATATACTTTGTATACGTCCAACTGATGCTTCAATCGCTTCAAGAAATCTTGGATATTTTTCTTTGCAGGTTCAGTCCATTGAATTTCAGCCAAAGCGGCAATACGAGGCATCATCTGCCATTCCATCTTCACACTATCCTTAGTCCATTCTGTCCAAATGCAAGCCTGTGCCCCGAACAGGTTCTTTTTCTGCTCTGAGGCAGCTTCTTCAGGAACGGGTTCAAATGAATAAACTCTATCTATACTACTTAACCCCTTTAATTTATTATATTTAGGATTACTAAAATACAGATTCGATATCGGACAAGCTATTGTTCTATATCCGCTTTCTATAGACTTCAAACGCGCTTCAGGTGTAGTCCAAGCCATGACAATAGTCGACTTTGCCGGGTTTCCTGCCAAAATTTCATCCCATGCCATCATTTCCCTGCCTCGTTTGTGGATTTCTTTTTCCACTTCACCCATAAACCAAGCCTGAAGCTGATTTTCCTTGGTATGTTCTTTTGAAGCCTTCAAGCCTAATTCCCTGATTTTCTTCTGACATTTGGCACAAGTTTTCCAGTGGTATTTAGGGCATTCATCTCCACCTATATGAATATAGGGAGAAGGAAATATATCCATTATCTCATTAATCACATCTTTTGCGAACTGTAACGTTTTTTCATTTCCTCCACACAACACATTTCTAAAAACCCCAAAAGTTGTTGCTACCTCATAAGGGCCACCCGTACATCCCAGTTCCGGATAAGATGCCAAAGCAGCCAGCATGTGGCCCGGCATATCTATTTCCGGAATAACGGTAATATACCGTTCGGCGGCATATCTGACAATTTCTTTGGCTTCTTCCTGAGTATAATATCCGCTTACAGGGATACTGTCAAGTTCTTTTGTTTCCCAATCTTTTATTGTACACTTTCTTTTTGAACCTATTTCCGTCAGTTTCGGATATTTCTTGATTTCGATACGCCACCCCTGATCCTCTGTAAGATGCCAGTGAAAATAATTGATATTATGTAAAGCAAGCATATCGATGATCTCTTTCAAATAATCAACACTGAAAAAGTGACGGCCTACATCTACCATAAAACCTCTGTAGTCAAAACGCGGATAATCCTTTACGCTTCCACAAGGAATGGCCGCAAGTGTGGTTCCATCTGTTACAGGCAATGCTTTATGTAAAGTCTGTATCCCATAAAATACTCCTGCTTCAGTTTTACCCTTCAAAGAAATCTGTTCTTTGGATACACTTAGTTCATACCCCTCGTCATTAGATAAAGTATTATCCAAACTTAAAACAATGGAATTATCACCACCTTTAGCGTCAGCAGCCAATCTTACTTCGGTAGCAGCAACTTGCTTTATATACGCAGCCAGGAACTCTGCATTTCGCTTCATTTTCTCATTACCTTCCGGATAACATATTGTGGTCGACTCATCAATCACAAAAGATGTTCCGTCGTTCACTTGAGAAACTTCATTAGGAAGGGGAATTACTTCCAAATCTCCAAGTGTAACTTCTTTTTGCGAACAAGACAAAATTCCACATATTAACGGGATAAACAATACCCACCTTAAATCTCTCAGTTTCATAGTTTCATTTTAAGTTAACAATATGATTCATTATTTGATTCAAAAATAAATAGCATTAAAATAGGAACGTGTATGCAAGCAGTTAAATACACTTAATATCACACATTTATCTGACATTTGACAGAATGCAACCGCCAATCATAAAAAAACGCAGACACTGAAAATCCCCATCTCCTTCCGTTTGCACGTATCAGAAACAAATCGTATCTTTGAATCAGAGTTTTAATCAAGCAAATACCTTGTATTTACCTCAAATTATCAATATCATGAAAATGAATCATTATGTAAAATGCGTAACCGCCAGCATCGTGTGTTCACTGATGTACGGCAATGTATACGCACAAGACACATTCGATCTGTCTTCCCAACGCTCGGAGAAGCAAGATGTACGAGCTGTTCCCGGAAAAAAAGTAGACCACAAAGGACTTATCCTGAATCCGCAGCCTCATCAGATTGTGACGATGGCCGGAAAAACGTGCGACCTTTCTCAGGGTATCAACCTGAAAGACAAGCAGGATAAATTTGCGGGGTACCTCGATTTCCTTTCTCCGAACAAGAAAGGAGTTAAACTGACCATTGATTTCGGACAGAAAGTTGCCGGCAAGGCCAATGTAAAAGCGGTGTCGGGTGCCTATGCCCTTGTTGTCAATGAGAAAGGAATCACCATCACGGGATTCGACGAACGAGGTGCTTTTTACGGCATACAAACCTTGAAGCAACTGGTGGAAAGCCCGGTTTCTTCCGGCAGTGCTCTTCCCTTTGTAGAAATAAACGATTATCCCGACCTGCCTAACCGTGGAGTAGTGGAAGGCTTCTACGGCACTCCGTGGTCGCACGAGGTACGCCTGTCGCTCATTGACTTCTACGGAAAGTTCAAGATGAATTCTTATTTATACGGTCCGAAAGACGACCCTTATCACAGCTGTCCGAACTGGCGATTGCCTTATCCGGAGAAAGAGGCGCAACACATCAAGGAACTGGTAGATGCCTGCAACCGCAACTACGTGGATTTTGTATGGGCCATCCATCCGGGACAGGACATCAAGTGGAACGAGGAAGATTATCAGAACCTGATCAACAAGTTCAACTGGATGTATGACTTAGGGGTACGCCATTTTGCCATCTTCTTTGACGATATTTCCGGCGAGGGTACTAATCCGCTGAAGCAGACAGAACTGCTCAACCGGTTGACGGAAGAGTTTGTGAAGGTGAAAGGCGATGTTTCTCCGCTTACGGTCTGCCCTACCGATTACTCCAAACTTTGGGCGAACCCGACCGAGAAAGGTAGTCTGGCCATCTACGGAAAAACGCTTAACCCTGAAATCAAAGTATTCTGGACGGGCGACGTGGTGTGCAGCGACCTGACACCCGAAACACTCGACTTCATCAACTCGCGCATCAAGCGTCCGGCTTACTACTGGTGGAACTATCCGGTGACCGACTACATCCGCAATTTCCTGCTTCAGGGTCCGGTGTACGGACTGGATACCAGTCTCACAGCTAATGAAACCTGCGGCATTGTGAGCAACCCGATGGAGCACGGAGAAGCCTCCAAGCTGGCTTTGTACGGAGTGGCCGATTATACCTGGAACATTGCCAACTACAATGCCATCGACAACTGGGAACGCGGACTGACGGAACTGGTTCCGGAAGCAACCGATGCCTACCGCACCTTTGCCATCCATTCCAGTGATACCGAAAACGGATACCGCCGGGATGAGTCGTGGGAAACCCAGACTTTCCGTATAGCCGACTGGACAGACGAAGCGGCTAACGCACTAGAAGAAGAATTCAAGAAAGTAGAAAGTGCACCGGCACGCCTGGAAAGCAGTTGCAAGAATGCGGCCCTGATTAACGAACTCCGCCCCTGGCTGACAGAGTTCGGTAAATTAGGTACACGCGGCAAGCAGGCCATCGAACTGGCACGTATCTACCGCTCAGGTAAAGACGATGCGCTGTTCTGGGAAAAATACATACAGAATATCATGACTCCCGAAGACCGGAGAAGCTACGAAGCTCACAAATCGGGTACGCTGAAACTTCAGCCGTTCTATGAAAATGCCATGGATGATATGGCACACGAGTACCTGAAAAAGCTGTCGGGCAAGGTACCGACTGACTACAGAGGTATCGGTTCTTTCAGCAGTGCACATACCGTACAAACCAAGCTGATGCTCGACAATGATTCAACAACCTTCTATACCTCGGGAATTGCTCAGAAAGCAAACGATTGGATTGGTGTAGACCTGCGCGACGTGCGTGATGTGACAGAAATCTCGATTCTTCAGGGAAGAAACTCCAAGGATGATGTGGACTATTTCGACCATGCCATCGTGGAATGCTCGGCAGATGGAAGAACCTGGAAGGCACTGACCGGAGAACTCGACAAGCAATACATCATCCACTGGCAGGGAGCTCCGGAAAAAGCACGCTACGTACGCCTGAAGCGCCTGGATTCCAAACGCACCAACTATGCGTCTGTCCGCTCGTTCGACGTCAACCCGCTACGTCCGGAAAACATGGGATTCTCACTTGAAGCGGACAGCCTGGACAAGGCCATCTATGCTTTCGACAATAACCTGGCGACTTCTTACAAGAGCACTAAGGCACTGACTTTCGGAGTAAAGGAGAATGTCAAGGCATATACCTTGCTCATGAATCGCCTGTCTGCCCCGTTGAAGTGCATCCAGCTGGACAAGAAGGGTAAGGTCGTGTCGGAAACCATGATTGAAACTCCTTTTGCAAGAATCGAACTGGCCAACAAGAACGTAACCAAGATTCGCCTGGAGGGAGCCGCGGAAGTATTTGAAGTTGTGGCAATAAAGTAACACAACTTCAATAATTATACCTTTTCATGTTTATTTATGGCTTATGAAACAAGTTCATCTTATTTCATAAGCCATAAATTCTGTTTATACCATTCTGCACACAAAGCCTCCCATTTTTCAAGAAAAAACATTCCTCATTCAATTCATATCATAAAAAAACAGTATATTTGTAATAGGACATTCTTATTATGTAAGTATTCAAATAAGAATAAACGGGGAAAAACAAGTCAAACTATAAAACAAATAGTCCTATGAAAAATGTATTTTTATCGCTCATGTTTGCAGCATGTCCGGGGATTTTCTTTTCACTTAATGCACAGGGGTATAAAATACCCGAGAAAGTAGTGGTTATCACCAAACAAAACGTAAATGTCCGTCAAGCTCCACAGGCTTCATCAACGGTGTTAGAAAAAGCGTCCAGCGGAGCAATGTATGAATTCGTTTCGCAACAAGGTTCCTGGTATGAAGTCAAAGATGTAAAAACTGGAAACACCGCCTTTATTTCTACTACAGTAGGACGTGTTTCTGCCGGAAATCAAATTGCGAGAACCGATAAAGGATTGGTAGAATCCAATGATTGTCCTCAATTTGTGTATCAAAGACAAGAAAATATACCTGGCGGTGAAAGAAGAACTTCCTATGGATTTTATCAAAAGCAAACAAAGGATGTAGTTTATGCCATAGTTTCACAAACCACAGCTTCTACAACAGGACGAATGTTCACTTCTGAATTTTATTATAAAGGAAAACAAATGGGATGGTATTTGTTTTTTGATGAAGTGGTAGACATGGATGGTGTAGTACAAAATAAGTTAGAAACTCCGACAGTTGTATTCGCCAATGGAACACAAGGAGTCATCATAGATGGAATCACTTATAAAAAGACTAGCAATGAATTCTAATATATTCTAAAGCAGAAATATATAGAAAACATACAGAAATCTGAAGACCTTTGCGTTTCGTCCAAAACGCCTTTACGTTTCCTCCAAAACGTAAGGACGTTTCAGGGAAAACGCAAGGGCGTTTAAAAACAAACGCAAGGACATTTTGAGTGAAACGTCCTTGCGTTTTTTATGCCTTATTTTATTACCCGGAAATATTCCGGTTTACGGGGTTTTGCCGGAGCCGGCTCTCCGTCAGGATAACCCAAAGAAAGGGCACCGATTCCCATCAATCCTTCCGGAAGCCCCCACTCTTCCATCAGCTGCTTGCCTTCTTCCGTAGCAAACATTTCCCGTTCGCGGTGAATCCAGCAGCTGCCCAGTCCCAGCGCATGAGCGGCCAGCATCATATTTTCCAGTACGCAACTTCCGTCCTGCACCGGATTGTTGGCCAGCGAGGGCGCAAACACCAGCACGTAGGTAGGTGCATCGTAATAAGGATTCGAAGTCACTCCCATAATCTCGGCATTCATTTTTGCCAGCCGGGCAAGCGCTTCTTTCTTCTGCACTGCCACAATGTAGGGCGACTGCATACCGCGTGAGGTCGGCGCATAAGTACCGGCTTCGAGTACGGCTTTCAACTCTTCATCCGTAATCTGCTCCGGTTTATACTTGCGGCAGCTACGGCGTGTTTCAATTACTTTCAAAAAATCATTTTCCATATTGTCACTCTTATTTTATTCTTAATATTACATTCCTTTTTTATGACTTTCCCTACCGCCGTTTTTTGGACAACAGGGTTTGTACAATAGTCTGCATGAGGTAAGTGCGAACGTCTGTATTCTCCACACATTCCAAAGGGAATCCCAGCACAAAAGTACGATAATCTTCTCCACGATAGACCGTACCGCTACCGTAATTTCCATTGGTATAGGCAAACGCAGAGTAAGCTCCTTCCACCGGCATGACACACTCCATGGACGGAACGGCGTAAATGCTTTCATTGGCTCCACCCTGAATACGGAAGCTTGTACCGGCTCCCTTCACAGGAGCAGATGAAAGGTTGCTGAAACGACCTCCGTACGTGCATTTCAACACGTTCTTGCCGAAATCGTCTTTCTGCAAATTCGTTCCCCACTTCGAACCGCTGACTAGCAAACGGCCTCCCTGACGGCAATAACTGGCCAGTGCTTCTCGCATGGAAGCGGAAAAGGTCTTGGCATCGGCACCACAAATCAAATCGACCATGTCATAGTGAGTCAAATCGGTACTTCCACTTTCCAGGGTCTCATCGCTGCATGACACGAACGAATAGCGTCCGGCACGCTGAATGGCCTTGCCATGTACGAATACATAATCACGGGTATTGCCTGCAATCAGTCTTCCTTCCAAGACATCATCACTTACTCCCAGTCCGTCGCCCGTTTCCAGTCCGGCTTTGTCGCGGTTGAATCCCTGCTGGTATCCGCAATAAGCAGGTGTCTGTCCGTCGGGAATTCCCGGATCGGCCTTCAGGTCGAACCCTTGCAACAGAGCAGAGTTGACTTCTGCCGGTCCCGATGTAGCATCGAACCCGTTGACGATAAGCAGGGTACCTTTACTTCTCTTGGCTTTATAGGCAGACAGAATTTCGGAAGGGAAACTCTCTCCTCCCCGGTTCACAGCCGTCACCTTGAAGCTGTAGACCAGTCCCGGCTCCACTTTCACCGTATATTCCGGCTTGCGCACATATACCCCGTTATCGAATCCGCCGTAACCGATACGAGTATAGACAATGTATCCCTGCGGCTTGGCAGTGGGTTCCATCACATCTTCCACCGGATTCCAGTTCAGCGTAAAGGTATTTTTCTTCTTTCCTTCACGGATGGCAAAGTGATTCACCGGAAGCGGCTGCACCACATAGTCCGTACCGTGCATGATAGAAAGATACTTCAGCACAGACTTATACACGGAACGTCCCACCGTAAACTTGAAATCCGGATTATGTCCCCACTTCATATCGGCAAAATTCTGGTGTGAGAGCAGCTCCAAAATCATGGAAGGCACAGCCGGCAGACGGGTTTCACTGTAGTTCCGGTTCCACATGCTTCGTCTGGCCCACTGCACGCCAAAACGGGAAGAGATGTCACGCTGCAATCCAGTCAGTACCATGTCGGTCAGGTCGCGCGAAGCATAACGGGATACGCCACTGTTCAGCTTTCCATCATTGAAATCTGTGGTATAAATGCCCAGCGAACCCACCAGTTCATCATCGGTCTTGAATCCGGCATCACTATGCAGTCCCAGTGTCATTTCAAACGGTACCTTCAATCCTTTTTCCGTCGGATTGTATACCGAACCGCCACTCAGGTAATTCACCGTCAGCGAGCGGGCATTGATGTCGTCCGTATAATCATTCTTTCCTTCGCTCTTGCTGTACACCGGATAAGGCATTCCGGCCCATTGCGCCCAGTAGCGCGCTCCTTCCAGGTAACGGGGTACTCCGCTCACTTGTCCGCCCCGCACAATGTTTCCCATACCGCCACCAAAACGAACGGCATCGGCACAAACCACTCCTTTCTGGGAACTTTCGTTACTCAGCACCACCATGCCATAGTCGTTCCGTCCTTTGTCGAACTCAAAGGTACCTAAGTACACCCAGGTACCCCCTCCCATCTGCTGGTTGACCTTGAACTCCGTCACCCCACCATTATGGAACACCAGGTACTTGGCATCCGACACGCTCTCCGGCAGGGTCTGATAACTTACGTACACTGCATATCTCCCTTTTTCCGGAATATCAGGAATCCATTCGGCAAAGGCTTTTTCAGGCTGCCCCTGAGTAGGAATAAAGCGGGCGGTACCGTCTGTAAACGGATTATAATTGTCGGGATACTGCTGGTATTTCTGGGCAAAACCCGGTTTGTCGGTATCCTGCCAGCGGTATTTTTTATCTTCCACTTCCAGATAATGACTGCCTTTTGTGCAGGTATTGTTGTCCACAATCACTTCATGACGCTGCCAGTCGCGCTCACGTGGCGTAAAAACCACTGCCCCCGCATTCTCCAGCATCGGAATCAGGTAAGGCACCACGAACGACTGCGTAAATAGGTCTTCCGTAGTACAGAACAGTCTGGGCCGCTGCCAGCGCCATTCATTCTGTTCGTTCCGGTACACCTTTCCATGGCTTTGCCACAAGGCTATATGCCGTCCCTCCAGTCCCCGGCTGATTTCATACGGACGTGACACATTCGTCACCCACGGATTTCCCTTTGCCTCCAGCTTGCCATACAGACGCGTCTTGTCCTGTTTCTTGCGGTACGCATTGGGCACCAAGTCTTCAATGAGCTTGCCGTCGGCATACACCTGCAAGGTATAATAATTCACCGGTCCCGGTAGCGACTGCTTCAACAAACGGTAGATGGCCGACACATTTTCTTCCGTAAACGGCTGATAGCCAAAAGCCGGATTGGCATACACACGCAGCAGCTTCTTCTCATGATCTACCTCAAAACGTTCCAGCTTGCATTTACCGATACGGGCATACGAAGTCTCATAACTGGTAAAAAAATCTTTCAGACGTTGCTCTGTGGTCTGTTCCAGACTTTGTCCGGACACCGCCCCTGCCAGGCAAAGAAAACCCAGCAGCAAAATAGCAAATTTATTCATATACATTCTATAGGGTTGCCACAAAGGTACAAAATATCACAGATTCTTGTTCATCCAAATAAAAAAAGCCGTCCGGCATCTTTCGGATACCAGACGGCCAATGCATTTATTTTCGACTGACTTTTATCAGTTGTTTTCCGGACGAAGTTTACGTACGGTTACTGCAGTCTGCCACATTTCGCTTTCACGCAATGCTTTCAATTCTGCATTCAGTTTTTCACGATAGTCAGGCTGAGAGTTGCTGTCGATAGAAATCTGAGCTTCGTTTCCTGACTTCACGCTCTGATACAATTTCTGTACAACCGGTTTGATAGCATCGTGGAACGGGCCCATCCAGTCAAGTGCACCGCGCTGTGCAGTAGTAGAGCAGTTAGCATACATCCAGTCCATACCGTTCTTTGCAAACAGCGGCATCAATGACTGAGTCAGTTCTTCAACTGTTTCATTGAATGCTTCCGACGGAGTATGTCCGTTTTCACGAAGTACTTCATACTGTGCCAGCAGCAATCCCTGGATAGCTCCCATCAAAGAACCACGTTCGCCAGTCAAGTCAGAAGTAGCTTCACGCTGGAAAGTAGTTTCAAACAAATAACCTGAACCGATACCGATACCCAATGCGATGGTACGTTCGTATGCCTTACCCGTAGCATCCTGGTAGATAGCATAAGAAGAGTTCAAGCCACGACCTTCCAGGAACATGGTACGCAAAGAAGTACCTGAACCTTTCGGAGCTACCATGATTACATCTACATCTGTCGGAGGAACTACGCCTGTACGGTCATTCCAAGTGATAGCAAAACCGTGAGAGAAGTACAGTGCTTTTCCTGCAGTCAGACAAGGCTTGATAGTAGGCCATACAGAAATCACAGCTGCATCCGACAACAAACACATAATTATAGTAGCTTTCTGGCAAGCTTCTTCAATGCTGAACAAAGTTTCTCCCGGTACCCATCCGTCAGCCACAGCTTTGTCATAGGTCTTACCCTGACGCTGTCCGACAATGACGTTGAAACCGTTGTCACGCAGGTTCAAAGACTGGCCCGGTCCCTGTACACCGTAACCGATAACTGCAATGGTTTCGTCTTTCAATACTTCACGTGCTTTTTCCAATGGAAACTCTTCGCGGGTCATTACATTTTCAATAACTCCGCCAAAATTCATTTGTGCCATAATTTTCTTACAATCTTTTTACGCAGCCTGAAGCTGCTAGTTGTTAGTATAATGTTAATCTCTAAAAATCACTTTACTCCGGACTACGACCTCCGAGCCGTTTTTCTTCACCTCTACATCGTATTCGTTTTCGCCCGTCTGCTCCCGATAGAAACTCAAGGTATCTCCGTAATAGCTTTCGGCCACATAAGCCATCTCAAACCGACGGATACGCTTTTCACGGAACATTTCCATAGGGAACAAATCCAGAATATGCTCGATGTACTTGATGCTGTTCACATGGCCGTTCAAGTCAATGTCACTGTATTTCACCTGACATTCGCCCACCAGCTCCGGATGACTCACCTTGATGCGTCCGGGTTTGTCAATCGGACAGTCCTTCACGCACACATAGTCAACTATAGACCCGCCGTGCAGTGTCAGCAAATCGGCCGGCTTGCGGGTTTCCATACTAATCATGGCCCATATCGAACGGGCATAACCGATAGCTTTTCCGTCTTTATCCAGAATGGCAAAATTTCGGTCCGTAAACAGACGGTACACATTTTCCACCCACGTCTGTATGGAGAAACTTTCGTATGCGCGAGGCATATCCTCCAGTTCAATTGCCAGCCGGGAAAGTACCCACGTGTAATGATTCTCATTCAGCGTGGCAATACCAAATCCTCTGTCGGCTGCATGAAACCCGGCGCAGTTCAGCAAATGGTTGCCCAATACGCCCATGGTCAGCCGTTCCATAAAATCCACATGGAACGGTTCGGCTACAAACCGGTAAGTTCCAACTTTACTGTCCTCTGTCATATCTCAATCTTTTTGATTCTGATACCGTTCTTCGCGGTGTGCCAGGTACTCATTCACCCGTTCAAAGCAACTTGTCGAAACGGCAATACGCCCGGAGCGTACAAACTGCAACACACAGTTCAGCTGTTTCAGCTCCTGATACAACGACGTGATGTCATCGCTCATTCCCACCATTTCCACGATTGAAAAAGTAGGATTCACCTCTACGATATGAGCACTGTAACGACGAATCACCTTCGAAGCTTCCGGATTGGCCTGAAACTCCGGAGTAGCAACCTTGTACATGGCTACTTCACGCTGGAAAATCTCCTTATCCGTGAAATAATGCGCCTGAATCACATCTATCTTCTTCTCGATTTGTGTCACTACCTTATCAATTACATCTGGAGTAGTCCAGCAAGTAATGGTATATTTGTGCACTCCCTTTATGGAAGAAGCCGACACATTCAGACTTTCAATGTTTATCTGACGACGGGTAAACACAGCCGTAATCTGATTTAATATACCGGCAATGTTTTCCGAATGAACGATGATTGTATATAAAGTCTTGTTGCTATTCATAATTCACCTCCTTCTCCTCTCAACATTCCATTAACATATAGTTGACCGAACTTCCCGGAGGAGTCATCGGCAACACGTTTCCTTCTTCTACCACACAAACCTCCAACAGGAAAGGACCGTCGGTCGACAACATTTCCTGAATGCCGTCGTTCAGTTCCTCACGGCTCATCACTCTTCGTGAAGCAATTCCATAAGCCGAAGCAATCTGCATGTAATCCGGATTCATCATCGGAGTAAAGGAATAACGGCGATTGAAGAACATAGCCTGCCACTGACGTACATTACCCAGGTAATTGTTGTTCATCAATATAATCTTAACCGGAGACTTCTGTTCCATCACCGTGCCCAGTTCCTGCATGGTCATCTGCAAACCTCCGTCACCCATAAAGGCACACACCGTACGGTCCGGACGACCGAATGTCGCACCAATGGCAGCCGGAAGACAGAAACCCATAGTTCCCATACCACCGGAAGTAACGATGCTGCGAGGTTTAGTGAATTTGAAATAACGGCAAGCCATCATCTGGTTCTGACCTACATCGGTCACCAGAATCGCTTCATTATGGGTAGCTTCGCTGACTGCATTCACCACTTCACCCATATTAATCGGTCCTTCTTTCGGGAATACTTCTTTTTCGATTACCTGATTGAATTCCTTCTCCTCGTATGGCTTGAAGCTTGCAATCCATTCCTCGTGTTTCTGCGGCTGAATCAATTCAGTAAGTAAAGACAAGGTGCGTTTGCAGTTTCCGAGCACCGGTACATCTACTGCCACATTCTTTCCGATTTCCGAAGGGTCCACATCTAAATGAATTATTTTGGCCTGTTTGGCGTAGGTTTCCAGTTTTCCCGTCACACGGTCATCAAAGCGCATACCTACGGCAATCAGCACATCACATTCGTTGGTCTTCACATTCGGGCCTAAATTACCGTGCATACCCAGCATACCTTTATTCAAGCGGTGATTGCTTGGCAAAGCCGACAAACCCAGCAAAGTACATCCACATGGAATGTCTGCTTTTTCTACAAAATTTTGCAACTCTTTCTGAGCATTTCCCAATTCTACTCCCTGGCCAACCAGCACCAACGGACGTTTAGCTGCATTGATTAAGGCAACCGCCTCAGCTACTGCCGTAGAATCAGTTTCAGGATCCGGGTCATAACTGCGAATGAAATCGACGTTTACCGGCTCATAATCCGTCATGTCCACCTGCGCATTCTTGGCAAAGTCGAGTACCACCGGTCCCGGACGTCCACTACGTGCGATATAGAACGCACGAGCCACTGCCCAAGCCACATCCTCCGCACGGCGAATCTGATAGCTCCATTTGGAAATCGGCTGCGTCACGCCCACCAAGTCAACTTCCTGAAAGGCATCCGTACCCAGCAATCCGGCTCCCACCTGACCGGCAATCACCACAATCGGTGTACTGTCAATCATGGCATCGGCTATTCCTGTAATGGTATTGGTAGCCCCCGGACCACTTGTCACCAGGCAAACACCCACTTCTCCCGATACACGGGCAAAACCTTGAGCCGCATGTGCAGCCCCTTGTTCATGACGAACCAGAATGTGATTCAATCTGTCGCGATGGTCATACAACGCATCGAATACCGGCATGATAGCTCCTCCCGGATAGCCGAAAAGCGTCTTCACGCCTTCATGCTCCAAAGAGCGCATCAATGCTTCCGAACCTGATATTTTTTCTTTACTCATAAGCCTCTCTTTATTCTACGATTCTCACTCCACCTTTATCTGCTGAGCTCACCATGCTGGCGTATGCCTTCAGTGCCTTCGAAACTTTCCGGTCGCGTGTCACCGGTGTCATCGGACGCTGAGCCAGTTCTTCATCCGAGAGCTTCACATTGATAGAGCGGTTAGGAATATCTATTTCAATGATGTCACCATCTACAATCTTACCGATGTTACCTCCGGCAGCTGCTTCCGGAGAAATATGTCCGATACTCAGTCCGGAAGTTCCTCCACTGAAACGTCCGTCGGTAATCAGCGCACATTCTTTACCCAAATGTTTGGATTTAATATAAGAGGTAGGATACAGCATCTCCTGCATACCCGGACCACCTTTCGGACCTTCATGAGTAATGACTACTACATCGCCGCTCACAACCTTACCTCCCAAGATTCCCTCACAGGCAGCTTCCTGTGAATCGAACACCTTGGCCGGTCCGGAGAACTTCCAGATGCTTTCATCTACTCCGGCTGTTTTTACCACACAGCCATCCTGTGCAATGTTTCCTTTCAATACAGCCAAACCACCATCCTTGCTGTACGCATGCTGCAAATCGCGGATACATCCGTTGGCACGGTCGGTATCCAGTTCCTTATAAGTGGCATTCTGTGCGCCTAACTGAATACAGAACTTTCCGCCCGGTGCACTTGAATAAATGCGCTGTGCTTCTGCATCGACTTCCGGTACACAAACAGCATATTTTGCAATAGCTTCCGCCAGTGTCGTACCGTCTACACGGCGAACCGTAGTATCCAGCAATCCGCCTTTGGCCAGTTCACCCAGAATGTTCAGGATACCTCCGGCACGGTTCACATCCTGAATATGGTACTTCTGTGTATTGGGAGCCACCTTGCAAAGACAAGGCACCCGACGTGACAACATATCAATGTCGTCCATCTTGAAATCCACCTCCGCTTCGTGAGCCACAGCCAGCAGGTGAAGCACCGTATTGGTAGAACCACCCATGGCGATGTCGAGCGTCATGGCATTCAGGAAAGCCTGACGAGTGGCGATACTGCGTGGCAGCACACTGTCGTCTCCTTCCTCATAATATTTATAAGCATTCTTCACTATCAATGCGGCTGCATCCTTGAACAACTGCCTACGGTTGGCATGAGTAGCCAAGATGGTACCATTTCCCGGAAGTGCCAGACCGATGGCCTCATTCAGGCAGTTCATAGAGTTGGCAGTAAACATACCCGAGCAGCTTCCGCATCCCGGACAAGCATGACGTTCAATTTCAGCTACGTCTTCATCGCTCACCGTCGAATCGGCCGACTTAATCATGGCATCAATCAAATCCAGATGCTGTCCGCCCCACTCTCCAGCCTCCATCGGCCCGCCAGACACGAACACAGTCGGAATATTCAGACGCATGGACGCCATCAGCATCCCCGGGGTAATTTTGTCACAGTTGGAAATACATACCATCGCATCTGCCTTGTGTGCATTCACCATATATTCTATGCTGTCGGCGATGATGTCGCGCGAAGGCAAAGAATACAACATTCCGTCATGCCCCATCGCGATTCCGTCGTCGATGGCAATGGTATTAAATTCAGCCGCAAAGCATCCCAGCTTCTCAATTTCAGCCTTGACCTGCTGACCGATTTCATGCAGGTGAGTATGCCCCGGTACAAATTGTGTAAAAGAATTCACGATGGCGATAATCGGTTTTCCCATCATTTCCTTTTTCATTCCATTGGCCACCCACAACGCTCTGGCACCTGCCATGCGGCGACCTTCCGTGCTCATCGAACTACGTAACTGATGTTTCATTTTCCTCACTCTTTAATTAAAAAGCCTCTCTCATCGTCTGGTGAGAAAGGCTTTCCATATTATCATAACTGCATGATTACATACACGAAACCTTCTCACCTCTTGGTGCCACGACCACGACGCGAATAATATGCAGGACTGCCAGGTTTACCAATGTATTCAGTGTAATCATATCTGTCTCTTCTCATTTTTTGTTTACAGATGCAAAGGTAAAGGGTTTTTTGTAACATGCAAATAAAATGACACTTTTTTTTCGAATAAATTATTATTCGTAAGAAACAACACATTTTTTGTTGTCAGTTTATCACCTCCATTATTTCTATATACTATACATATTCCTACTGCTTCTCCCCCTACAAACCTCCACGCTTTCAACTTTTCTCCTCCTACAGAAAGACCTTTTTCAACATTCATTTATTTAAGAACCCCTCTCGATATACCTTATTTTATTTCATTTAAAGAAACCAATTCTTATTCTTTTTTAATATCTGCGCGTTTTTTAGAAAAAACATTTGTATATTGATGATTTTTTATATCTTTGCCACCAATTAAAATTCAACTTTAAAAACAACTAAAGCTATGAAACATTTTGGAAAAATGATTGTTGGTGCTTGCACCGTTTTAACCTTAACTTGTACACCTGCTCAATTGCTTGCTCAAAGCCTTTCACCTTCCACTCAGTGGGAATGGAATAAAGGTACCATCGTTATAAAATCTCCAGAACGCCCTGCAGGTCAGGAATCCGTAATCGGTTTGACTGTACCTAAAATGAACGTTGTACGTGTAGGTTTCGTAGGACTGGGAATGCGTGGTCCGGGAGCTGTGGAACGTTTCACTCACATTGCCGGAACTAAAATCGTAGCTTTGTGCGACTATGAAAAAGAACGTGCAGAAAGATGTCAGAAATACCTTCAGAAAGCTTGTCTGCCCGAAGCTGCAGTATATTCAGGCGCAGAAGGATATAAAGCACTCTGCGAACGTGAAGACATTGATCTGGTATACATTGCAGCCGACTGGGATCATCACTTCCCGATTGCCAAATATGCCATGGAACATGGAAAGAACGTAGCCATCGAAGTTCCGTCGGCTATGAATCTGGAACAGTGCTGGGAACTTATCAACCTGTCTGAAACCACTCGTAAGCACTGTATGATTCTGGAAAACTGCTGCTATGACTGGTTCGAAATGAACACCCTGAACATGGCACAGCAGGGAGTATTCGGAGAAGTACTTCGCGCACAAGGAGCTTACATCCACAACCTGGATGATTTCTGGCCTTACTACTGGAAAAACGGAAAAGAAGACAAACTGGGATGGCGCTTGCGTTACAACAAAGAAAATCGTGGCGACGTATACGCTACTCACGGCCTTGGCCCTGTAGCTCAGGCATTGAATATTCACCGTGGTGACCGTATGACTACCCTGGTAGCAATGGATACAAAATCGGTACACGGAAAAGCATTGGTAGAAAAAGCAACCGGCGAACCTTGCGATGAATTCCGTAACGGTGACCACACTACTACACTTATCCGTACAGAAAACGGTAAAGTAATCGAAATCCAGCACAACGTAATGAATCCTCAGCCTTACAACCGTCTGTATCAGCTGACAGGAACAAAAGGATTCGCTAATAAATATCCGGTAGAAGGCTATGCCGTAGACGCTGCTCAGATGAAAGCTTCTGGCGTACAGCCGAAAGTAGACAACCTGAGTTCTCACTCATTCCTTCCGGAAAAAGAAATGGAAGCACTGGTCAACAAATATCAGCATCCTATCTTGAAGAAATACGGTGAAATGGCAAAAGAAGTAGGTGGACACGGTGGTATGGACTTCATCATGGACAGCCGTATGGTATACTGTCTGCAGAACGGTCTGCCATTGGATATGGACGTATACGACTTGGCTGAATGGTGTGCATTGGCCGAACTGGGAGCCATCTCTATGGACAACGGATGTGCAGCTGTAGCATTCCCCGACTTTACTCGCGGACACTGGAACGACGTGAAAGGCTTCCACCATGCATTTGCTACTCCGGAAGATGAAGCTGCTGCCGAACTGGCTGCTGAAACTGCTACCCTTTCACTCAAAGCACAGGGTATGAAGGAATGGTTGGCAAAATCAAAGAAAGCTGAAGTATCAAAAGAAGAAGCTGAAGCACGCGTAAAACAACTTTCTACTCAGTTGGAAAAGACACAGAAGAAAGCTAACGGTGCTGAAAGCAAGGAACTGAAAGATGCCGTAAAACAAGCAGAAAAGATGTTGAAACAAGCTCAGAAAATGCTGAAATAATCATATTTTACCAAAGGTATTAGTTCCTATATACCTAAAACTAAAGGCCGGTCTCAATTTTGAGAATCCGGCCTTTTTTATGCGGCTATCGTAAGATACGACATACTTCTTTAATTAAAAATAATCCAGTATAATGAATACTTCAAAAAATATCTCGGTACATTTATATTTATAATAGAATTTATACCTTTGATTGCAATATTACTTTTCTGATAGTCCCCGACACACTAAGTATCGGCAGATAGATAAAGATACCGATAACCGACATAACCAGTCCACCGATGGTTCCGGCGGCCAGCGGGAACCAGAACGGGGTCTTGTCGCCTATCATGAACGGCACGAATCCGAGGATGGTCGACATCACCGTCAGGAAGATGGGAATGACCTTCACATTCCATGCCTTGGTATAGGCCCTCAGCGGTGACAGCCCCGGGAAATTCCTGCGAATGGCATTATACTCGTTCAGGATGTAGATGCTTGCGTTCACCGTAATACCGCACAGCAGCACGAAGGAAGCGAAACCTCCCTGGTCGAAGTTCAGTCCGAACAGATAAAACGTGAGGAACACCCCGATATACGACACCGGAATCACGAAGATGATGGCCAGCGGCTGGCTCAGCGAGTTAAAGAGGATGGCCGATATGAAGAAGATAATGGAAATGACAATCAGCAGCAGGAAATACTGGCTGTGGTCTTCCTTCCCCCAGCTCCAGTAGACACTGTCACTCTCCACGGTATACCCCATCGGAAGGCGTTTCCGGAGGGTCTCGATGTCCTTCTCCAGCAGTTTCTTGCCCTGTTCCGACGAGCCGATATACTCATATTGCAGGCAGAGCCTGTACTGCTGGTTCTCCTTGGCCACCTGTTTCGGGGCCTGCCCTTTCGCCAGCACGGCCAGATCAGAGAGCTTGTACTGCTTGCCCTTCACCAGAAACGGCACCGACATGAAAGCCCATACATCATAGTCCCGACTTTGGGCGGACGACAGCCGCAGATACTCCACGCCGTTGTCGTAAAGGATGCTGCCCGCCAACTGGTCGCGCATGAATACCGGACGCAGCACCGCAAACAGGTCGTAGGCCGTCAGGTTCTCCTCCGCCATCCTGCGCTTGTCAAACTCCAGATAGAACTCCGTATAGTCGTCCTTCCACCACGAGAACTCCGAACTGACGGTCACCTCCTTGATGCGGCGGTGGGAAAGCAGCAGCTTCTTCATCTTCTCAGCCCAGCGGCCCAGCTCGTCGTAGTTGTAGCCGTACATCTTTACGCGGAAACTGCCGGCACTCTCCCGCACGTCGTTGCTGAAGCCCTGGTCCTGCAGCCCGTACACGCTCCAACTTCCACCGCCCAGGGTTAGCGACTTGCTCACCACGTCCGACTTCAGCACATAGGGAAAACCCGTATGGCTGTACTCCTTCTTGAAGAACACTTGGATGCTTGCCCGGCGCGCATTGTACACCGATGTCTGGAACTGGCGTATCTCCTTGAACCCGCTCAGGTAGGTCTCCATCTTCTTAATCAGCACGTTCATCTGCTCCAGCGTACTGCCGTTGGGCAGGGTGGCGTTGATATACAGCACCACCTCGCTCTCGTCACGGTTGAAGTAGCTGCCGTCGTACACCTTCTCGGCAAAAAGACGGAGAGAACCGCCCAGCACCTTGTCCACTACAGGCTTGATGTCTTCCCGGTAGGCCGTATTGTCGAAAATCTTATTATACCACTCTGCCCAGGCTCCCTTCTGCTCCGCGTCCTCTATCTTCTCCGGGAGCATGAATACCGGAAGTCCGAAACCGAGCACCAGCAGAAGGAAGGCGACCGCCCGATAGCGGCTCAGCAGCACGACCATCCCCCGGTAAAAGCGGGTGAAATGCACGGCCCCCCGCTTCACCCACAGCCGCGGATGCGCCGGCTTTCCCCTTTGCAGACCGGTTTTCTCTATCATCGGAGGCACGAAGAACAGGGCCACCAGTAGCGAGATGCCCAGGTTGACAATCACCACCGCCGCAAAGTCCTGCAGGTTCAGGCGTATCTTCTCGTCGAGGAAGAAGATGATGACCAGCGCCCCGATGGTGGTCAGCGTGGCCGCCAGCACCGACATGAACGCCTTCAGGTTGCGCCTTCTCAGGATATGGTCGGTCATGACGATGATGTTGTCTATCACCAGGTTCAGCGAGATGGTGATGCCCGCCAGCGAATAAAGCTGAATTTCCAGCCCCAGCGCATAATACAGGATGACGGCCACGGCAATGTTCACCGCCAGCCCGGCCACTATCAGGAAGAGATACCGCAGGTTGCGCGTAATCACCGCCACGAACAGCAGCAGGATCAGCACGGTGATTCCCGTACGGAAATAAATCGTGTCCAGCTCCTTCGAGATGTATTCCGTGGCATCATAGCCCGTATGGATTTCGTACCCGGCCGGCATCACGGCCTCCGCTTCGGCTATCACCTTCCTGACCTTCTCCGCCAGGGCCAGCTGGTTGGCCGTTTCCGAGGCGGTGACGGACAGATACACCGAGTTCAGCCCGTTGATGCGGTAGTACGATGTGGGCTCCTCCTCCGTGCGCGTCACCCTGACCAGCCGGTCCAGCGGCACCATGCTCCCGTCGGCCGCCTTCACCGCAATCTCCGAGGGGACAAACCCCTCCGGACTGCCTTCGGTGGTACGCACCAGCCGTATCCATTCCGTCCCGTGGTCCGTCTCCAGCTCACAAATCCCCAGAAACTCACGGCCGTACCTTTCCTCAATGGCGGTCAGGATATCCTGTACCCCCACCCCGATGCGCTCCAGCTGCACATTGTCGTACACGATGCGCCACTCCATGGGCGTGGCACCGCTCAGCTCCACCTTATACACCCCGTCCAATGCCGCAACCAGCGGCTTGATGTGCTCCTCGCCATACTTCTGTATCACGATGGGCGTGGCGGGAGCGTTCAGCGTGTAGGTCATGAAAGGACGCGAGGCGTTCTCGTCGCTCCGCTGCGTGGAGATGAGCGGATAGCTCACCCCTTCAGGAAGCTGCGTCCACAACTGCCGGATAAGGGTGGACACCTCAAAGCGGGTCACCCCGATATCCGCATGGCGGTCCAGCTCCATGTCGATGCGCCCGCCCCCGTTGTCGGAAGTGGAACTGATGCTACGGATGCCGTTCACCCGGGCCAGCATGCCTTCCAGACGGCTGGTGACCTCCGTCTCCACCACCCGGGCCGAATTGCCAGGCATGGAGAACGACACCGACAGCCCCGGCATGTCGCGTGAAGGCGAGAGCTTCACCGGCAGCAGAGGCGCCAGCGCCAGTCCCACCAGCGACAGGCACACGAACGTCACTATCAGGGTGAACGACGACCAGACCAGCGGCCGGCCTTCTGTTTTCTCTTTCCTGCTCATGGCCCCTTCATCTCAAACGGTTCTCAAAATCAAAACGCTCGGAAAGCGACATGCCCGTCTCAAAGTCGTGCAGCGTGAGCTTGCGGATCTTGTAGTAGTTCAGCCAGTAGTTCTGGAGCGCCTGTATGTAGTTCTTCCGCGCCTCCTGCTGACGGTTCAGGGCCAGCGTCAGGCTGCTGATGTCCGACTTGCCGATGATGAAACGCCTGCGCGTCTGGTCGTAGGCCAGCTCCGCCAGGTCGAGCGCCTCCGAGGCGCTGGCTATCAGGTCCTGCTGCACGTTGAAGTCACTCACCGTCATCATCACGTCCTCCTCCAGGCTGATCTCTTCCTGACGGGCGGCAATCTTCACCACGTTCAGGTTGTTTCTGGCCATGTTGTACTTGCCCTTTCTCACGCCCCAGTCTATCAGCGGAATGGAAACCGTGAACGACACCAGGTCCTGCTGAAGCAGGTTCCGGTACGCCGCACTGAAGTTGTCGGCCACCTGATTGAAGCCCACGCTGGCATTGAAGCTGGCATTGAAGCGCGACTCCTTCCGCGTGCGGTCCACCTCACGCTCCGCCTCCAGCACGTTCTGGCGCTGTTCCAGGTACGTCGGGTTGTTCTCCCGCGCCAGCACCATGGCCCGGTCGGCCGGCACGTCAATATACCGCGGACGCGACGGAAGCTCCAGCTCGATGTACGCGTTGCGGTCCAGGTTCAGGAAGGTAGCCAGGGCCGACATCGCACGCTTGCGCGCGATCTCCGCATTCTTCAGCGTGTTGCGCGCGTTCACCTTGTCCAGCTTCAGCGTCAGCAGGTCGGCCTGTGAGATGGCCGCAATCTTCTGGCGCTGCTCCCCGACGGCATACAGCGTATCGGTGGTGGCCACATTGTCCCGTGCCAGCTCATAATCGGCCTGCGCCATGGCAAGGGTAAAGAAATAGCTTACCGCTTCCTCCGACACGCTCTCTGCATTGTAGAGATACTGCTTCTTCACCTTCTCAAACTTCAAAGGCTCTATCTTCCGGTCCCAGCGGAAGGCATTGAAGCCCAGCAGTTCCTGCTGGTAGCCTATACGGAAAGGGATGCTGGAAAACTGCGTCGACTTCGTGTCGCCGAAGTTCCGCATGTAGTCCAGCTGCGTGTCCACATAGAACGTACCGCCCAGCAGGTCGAAGTTCTGCGCCACACTCAGCCCCGCGCTGGCGCTCAGCATCTGCTGCTCGCGGTACACGTCGACATTCTCCTGCGAGTCGTAACGCTGCGTGATGTAGCGGTAATACTGCGCCGGGGTCATGTTCAGCGTGAGGCTCGGCAGGCGAGCCGCCTTGTAGCTGCGGTACTCCCAGTAGCCCGACAGGTACATGTTCTGATAACGGAAAGCCGACAGCGAGCTGTCGTTGGCCATCGTGATGGTCTCCTTCAAATCCAGCCGCAGCACACGCTGGGCCTTCATTCCCGCCGCGCAGAGCAGCAGCAGGAACAGTATGCTAAATCTTCTTGACTTCATGTTTTCTATAGATAAACCAGTAAATAAGAGGGATTACAAAAAGGCTGATGACGAGGCCCACCATCATGGTGCCGATCATCGCCACCGAAAGCGGACGCTGCATCTCCGAGCCCAGGTCGGACGTGAAGAGCAGGGGCACCATGGCGAACACCGTGGTCAGCGTCGTCATGATGATGGCCCTCAGCCTCCGGTGACCTGCCGTATGGATGGCCTCCAGCAGCGGCATGCCCTCCCTGCGCAGCTCGTTGATGGAGTCCAGCTTCAGGATGGAGTCGTTCACCACGATACCGCAGGAAACGATGATGCCGATGGCCGACATCAGGTTCATGGTATGCCCCGTGGCCCACAGCAGCACCAGTCCGAAGGCGATGTCCATCGGAATCTCCGCCAGCACGATCAGCGGCTGCAGGAAGCTCTCAAACTGGGCGCAGAGGATGAAATACATCAGCAGCACCGAGATGAACAGGATCACCGTCAGCTCTCCCATCATCTTCCTGTTCGAGAAGAAGCTTCCGCCGAACGACACCTCCCAGCGGCTGTCACCGTCGACCGCCCTGCGTATGCCGTCCATCACCTGCGGCACATCCTTCACCTCATAGAAATTCACCGGGATGTACTCCCCGTTGCGTCCGGCAGTAATCTCCTTCAGGTCCTCTCCGGGAACGATGCGCACCAGCTCGCGCAGCGGAATGTAGTTCCTTTCTCCCGAAGCCACATCCGTCCGGGTCTCCACCAGCGTCTCTGCCAGGATTCGGTTCACGCTCATCTCCCTTCCGGCGATGCCGATGGGCAGATACTGCTGGTACGAACGCAGGGTAGAGACCTGGTTGTCCTTCAGGGCCGTACGGAGCACCCTCACCACCTCGTCATAGTCCACATTGTACAGGAGCAGGCGGCTGCGGTCCACCTCCAGGTCCAGCTGGCTGCGGAAAGGCGTACCCTCGGGCACACAGCCGGTCTCCCGGGCCATGGCATCCTCTATGGCCCGCACTTCCCCCGCCTCCGGAACCGATGCGCGGTCGGCCCTGCGGAGCTGCGCCACCAGGTCGGGCTCCCCCGTGACGAAAAGCTTCTCGAAAATGGTCACCGGCGGCGAGAAAGTCACCACAGCCGAAGGGTAATCCTTCCGGACGGCCTTTTCCAGCAGTCCGGTCAGTACCGGAATCTGCTCCGGCTCCGCCGTTCGGAAATACAGTTCCGCCTCGGAAGTGGAAAGCTCGTTCTCCGTGCCCAGCAGATAGTCCTGCATGCCCACGTAGGCCGTATGCTCCACCACCAGCGAATCGGCCAGGGCCAGCATGGCGTTCACCCTGCGGTTGTTCTCGTCCACATGGATATTCTCGTTCCATTCAATGCCCACCACCACCTCGTTCTGGTCAATCTCCGGCATACGCTCCTTGTCAATCACCATGAACATCAGCACACACAGCGGCAGCGATACGATGGCAAGAAGCATGGTAACAGTCTTATGTGCAAACACCCACTCAATACCCGCGCCATAGAACCGTGTCAGCCATTCGTTCTTCAGCAGGTTCTTAAAGTTAGCGGTAAACCAGTTGTGCTTCCTGATGCCCGTACGGTAGAACAGCACATACAGCACGGGCAGCAGCATGATGCCCGTGAAATACGACACCATCAGTCCCGACGTGATGGAAAACGCCTCGTCCATGAAGATGGCCCCGGCTATCCCGCTCATGAACACCAGCGGCACGAACACCGCAATGGTGGTGAGCGACGAGCTCAGCATCGGCGTGATCATCTCCGAGGTTCCCGCCACGGCCGCACGCTTCAGCGAATACCCCTTCTCACGGTACTGAGACACGTTCTCCGTCACGATGATGGCATTGTCAATCATCATACCCACCGCAAGGATCAGTCCCGAAAGCGAGATCACGTTGAGCGAGACCCGGCAGAGGTAGAAAAAGAAGAACGTGATCACCACCGAGACAATCATGGTGATGCCGATGACCAGCGGCGAACGCACGTCACCGATGAAGAACACCGCCACGATGAAGATGAACAGGAAGCCCAGCGTGAAGTTCTGCTGCAGGTTCGATATGGTATAGTCCAGCAGCTCCGTCTGGTTCCGGCTGATGCTGAACTCTATGTCGGGATATATCCTTGTGAAATAATCCGTGGTCTCCTTCAGCTCACGGCGCAGGTTGTCCATGTTCTCCTCGCCCTGCTTAATGATGGCCAGCGTCACCGCCCGCTTTCCTCCCGCCAGCGAGCGTCCTGTCTCGTTGCGGGTAACCGTCTGCACGTCGCAGATGTCCCCCAGCTGCCTCACCTGTCCGTTGCGGTTGAACCAGATTTGCCGCACGTCCTCCGGCGTACGGAGGATGGAGGCGATGCGGATGTTGTATTCATAATACCCGTCGCGCACCAGCATGCTCCCCGGCTCCACGTTGTTCGACGAGAGGATGGCCTCCAGGTCGGCAATGCCCATGCCCAGGCTCTCCATCCTGCCCATATCCGGCACGATGCGCAGCATCTTCTGCGGCACCCCCGTCATGTCGGCCATGGCCACCTGCGGCAGCTGTTCGATGCGCCGCTTCACCACGTTCTCCGCCAGCGTGCACATCTCCAGAAAGGCATTCCCGTCCGTTTCCCGGTAAGGCACATCCTTCCTCAGCGTCATGTTCAGGTAGAACACCGGGATGTCCGTCGCGCTCGCCTTGACGGCCTTCGGCCTTGCCGCATCCCTGGGCAGGCTGTTCATGGCCGCGTCAATCTTCTCGTTCACCTCGATGAAGGCCAGGTCGGTATCCGTGCCGAAATCGAACGACAGGCGGATGATGCCCGACCCGTCGCGCGTCTCGCTCCGCATCTCGCTGAGCCCCGACACCTGCATGAGCTGCCTTCTCAGTGGAGCCACCATCGTGTTCTCCAGCTCGCGGGCCGACGAGTTCTCCCCGCTCACCTGCACGGTGATCTGCGGAATGTCTATGTCCGGAAGCAGCGATACGGGCAGCGAGAAGTAAGTCACCAGCCCCACGATGAAGCAGGCGGTGAAAGCCATGAGTACCGCTATCGGTCTTTTTATCAGAAATCTTACCATAGTACGGACATGTTTTAAGGTATCACTTTTACAGGAGCCTCATGCGCAAGGTTCACATTTCCGGTCACGATGACCTGTGCCCCTTCCTCCATGCCCTCGCCTGTCACGGTATATTCGGTCATGTTCTCCAGTCCGGTGGTCACATAGTTCCACACCGCCCTGCCGTCCTTCAGGGTAAACACCACCTGCTTGCCCGTGCGCAGCACCACCGCCGTCTTCGGCACCACAAGCTGGCCGGGAACGAAGCGTTTCACGCTTACACGCACGTTCATGCCGTCGAACAGTCTTGCACCGCCGTTCACCCTGGCTCTTACGCTCACCAGCCCGTTCTCGTCCACCAGCGGGTTGATTTCCGACACCGTACCGCTGCATGCCCCGGCTGTCCCGGCAAACGGGGCCACCTCCACCCGGTCTCCCCGCCTGACAAGCGGCAGCTCGCTCTCCAGCACCTTGAAGGCCACCTCCATGCCCCCGCTTCCTATCACGCGGCAGAAGGGCTTCGTCCCGTCCGGACGGTTGAAACCCCGCGTCTCCAGATTGGCCACCACCCCGTCGAACGGTGCGGTGATCACCGCCTGCTCCAGCTCGAACTTTGCCAGCTCGTATGCCGCATGGCTCTGGCCGTAGCCGCTCTTCACCTCGGCAAGCCGTACTATGTCTTTGGGGATTGACTGCATGCGGTCGGGCGCATACCCCTGCCCTATCAGCACATCCTTCATCTCCAGTTCCGATTGGCGCAGGGCTATCTCCGCCTTCTCCAGACTGTTCTTCAGGGTGAACAGGTCGAGTTCGGCTATCTTCTGACCCTTCTTCACCGCATCGCCGTTCTTCACATAGATGTGCGCCACAGGCTCCGATGTGAGGCGGAACGAAAGGTCGGCATACTGTGAGGCCGTCACCTTACCGTTGCTCACCAGCTCATGGTTGAACGTGGTCCTCTTCAGCGTCATGACCGTCACCTCGTTCGCCTGTGAAGGCAGAACCGTTTCCACTCCTTCCTTTTCCTTTCTGGAAGTGTCGTCTTTTTTCTCGCCGCAGCCTGTCAACATTCCGGCGGCAAGCAGCAGCACATATACGTAGTGTGTTCTCATACATATCTCATTTAATCCAAATCCAACTTATATTTTCTGATTACAAAATCGTCATCCTTCATTGTCGAAGCAAACATATATTTATCATTCCTGTCAATACAGAATGAACAGACAGGCATATCCAATGTATATTTGTGCAGCAATTTACCATCCCAATTAAATACATATAAAATATCACTGAAATAATTGGGTAAGCCTTTATACAAATTTTCCTTCAAAGCTTCTCCATGCGTATAGGGAGTCATAAGACAATAAATATAGTTTTCAGTCACTTTAGTTACAGCCCCCCTCAAACAACGGTCATCAATAACCCTTCTGTCATTAGACGCCTTATAAACCGGATAATCTGCACATAGAGGTATTCGTTTAGATAAATGAGTTCCATCCATCTCCAAAATCTCTATAAATCTGCCAAGTCTGCAAGTATAAACGAACTTGCTTAACGATGGATGTTTAGCTAGTTCAGCATCGCAATATACCAAGAAATCAGCCGGTTTCACATAAGTAGCTACATTTATACCAGGAAATGTATAATTGATGGCTTCAACTTTATTCCTCTTAAAATTTATGGCTGATAAAATCTTATTATCGGTAAGTTCCCCTCCTGTTGCTATACAGATGCTGTCATTAAACATCACAAAATTGGGAAAGAATAAACAATTATGATTTAGTGGCATATCGACCACTTCCCATTTATCCTTATCAAAAGGATACTCTTTTCTTATTTTATATACCTTACTGATTGTACCAGAATAATTAGCGATAAACAATGAACTGTCCGTAACCTGATAAGAAGGATTGACAACCTCCCATGCTCCATTGCCTTTGGTTAAAAAAGAACCTTTTTTCCTCAAACTATTACCATCTAACTCATATATAGCATACAACTTATTTTGGGATAACTCTTCAATAAGAAACTGATTCTCGTCTATGAAATCTATTTTCATTCCCCAAATATCTGAATCACACTTCAGATATTCACCCTGAAGCTGAATTGTAGGCAATTCCTGAATTGTGTTATCTTTATCCTTGCTTTTTTTCGAAGAACATGAAAACAACAAAAGACACGTACAGATTATATAAAATAAATGCTTGACCATAATACTTTTCTTTTAATGTCTAATAACGAACATATTTAAAAAATAAATCTATAAACCGGGGGCATCAGCACCGCTTCGCTCTTTTACATTATCATTTTTAATTTTATTTTCGCTGTAATTATTGCTTGCTGGTTATCTGATAAACGTCTTTAACATTCTTATTCTTCCTTTTTAAGCGTAACTACTATAACTTTCAGGCCTTTCAGCTTCTTATAACGCTCAATCATCTTATAGTTGTTAGTTATTTTGACAGATTCTATCTTCTCCGGTGGAATCAAAGATAAAGGACTCTTGTCTGGATCATGTACATAAATTTTATTATCAATGACAGTGACTATCGTTGAATGTGTTATCGAATCACACTGATACTCTATTTCAACTTTAGCAGAATTTCTTTCCACTTGTTGCGCGTTAAGTTTTCCCCCAAAGCACAAAAACAAGCTCAAAAACAACCCCAAAAACAAACTCAAATTCATATTATTATAAATCATAAATATTAATGGTATTAATTACATAATCGGAAGTCTCGGGACTGGTTCCCAATAAAATAATCTGGTCTTCACTGGCCGTAATCATACTGTATTCCTGTGGAAAAACAATCATTTTTACCGGGTTTCCCTTCCAGTCAAATGAAGCAACTTATCTCCTCCGGTTATGTAAGAATCCCTATCTTGAGACTGTTTCCCGCTGAAAAGCCCGACACAATACTTATCTGTTACGGCCATACCGAAAAAACCGCTCACATTCTCTCTCAGAAACGATACCGATGAAGAAGTGCTCGTGGAACTATTCACAAATTGAGGATATGAAGCCACATTCTGTTTCAAAAGCTTGGGGTGGCTTATATCGCTCATGTCATAAAACATTGCTATTTGTCCATCCCTCTCCCCTACAGCGAACACTTTTTCTTTCGCATTATACACCATCCCCGCAGGTTGGTAGGCAAAAGCATTATCCTGATAACTGCAACCGGGCTTAGAATCATCCTTAGGATAATCTCCAAAAACACTTACTTTCTGTCCCTCCTTGTTGTATATAACGAAATGCTTGTTTTCTTCAATAAGACCAGTCGCAACAAAATATTCATTGGACAAAGCTATAACCTTAAAGGGAAACATTTTGTCTGAATGTGCAAGCTCAATGCTCGAACAGCACACCGTATCCTTCTCATAAGAAAACCAAGCAAATTCTTTCTTATTCTCATCATACAGCCCCAACTTCCCATCAAATGAACTGGCTGCCGAAAACCATAAATACTCATGAGGTCCTTGCCCCCTGTTGGCAAACCGACCAATATACTTCCCAGTTGTCCAGTCAAAAGCCGTAACCAGCGGCGATGAATACATATCTACCATAAAAAGTTTCCCACCAACATAATACATGTCAATAGGCTTCCGTATACTGTCTACATCAAAAGAAGGTTTATGCACTTCCACTTTTAGGAATTCAGGAAACAAATCACACATAGAGACAAAAGACTTGGTACAGGAAGATAGTACAAGTCCCCAGAACAAACTGTAAATGAATACTTTCATTGGAATGAAAATGATTAGTTCGTAATACTAATAAGAATAAAAAATAATCTCAAATAGAGGATATGAAACTATCTTGCTCATAAGCAAGCTGCAACGTAAAACCCTCATTTTTTTGCTTTAATTTCTCTTTATCATATGACTAATAATATGACAAATTTTTATTTTAGTTTTAATCTACTATAAGGCTCTCAGCTTTATATTTCACCGTCAGAACTGCACTTTTCTCATGGGTTAATCACATTTAAATTTATTTCATGTTCGGTAATAAAAATTCCGTTTCATGCTTCTACCACTGAATTTAGCTTAAAGCATACCGTAAAATCAAGAAAGCTTCTTCATTTTGTAACTCCCCTTTTTTTATACAATACAGATATCTATCTTGATCTATACAAAAGCCAGAAGTCATTCCCTGCCCTACTTCCCAAACATGGGTCACCATCCCATTCCAATCAACTTGTGCAATTTGATTATTCATAGCATCACCTGTTTCACCATCTTTCAGACTACGACGAAAATAAGCATAATCAGAAGTTGCATAGCATTGAATATAACCCACATAATTTTTTCGATCTAATAGTTTACGAAACTGCTTCTCATTATTATCACCGTCTTTCCCTAAACAAATAACATTTTGTAATTTACCTTGCAAATCATACACTTGAATCATGTCAAAATAATACATTGAAACAAATATTTTATGCAAATTCAAATTACATAAGACATTTGCACTATACATTAACCATAAATTATCTTGCACTTTGTCTGTTAAAGCTGATGAAGGTTCTGGATACACAGGCACATTGGTTATTCGCCTTGTGCGTAAATCATAGATTTGAAACAAAGAATTTTTCTCTCCAATATGTTTTCCCACCAAGTACTTCTGATTTAAATTCAGACTTCCCCATCCTAAATAATCTTCAGGCAATTTAGTAAAAGAACCCAATGAATCAGAATATGCTATGAATCTGTTCTTCTTATTCATATCGTACATTTCAATTCCTTTCTGTATTGCCCTATTCTCATAATTATTACGCACAAATTCAGGAGAAAGAACATCTTCCGGACCATTCCCTACCGTCCCCATCCGTTTTAACAACTTGCCAGTCCGTTTATTAAATAAATGAATAAAAGTATCCGCTTTTGCCATAACAACATATAACACATCATCATATATATCCATTTCCACAGGATACTCCTCCATCAACATAAGGACTGTATCCGGTGAATTAAGTTTCTCCACAGAAACCACCCTGCTACTATCTGTATCAACCCTAGCTTCATCTGAATAAGAAGAATCTCTTTTTGAGAGACACGATGAAATAAATATACACAAGAAAAGAACTGAAAATAACCGTTTCATACACAATTCTACTATTTATTACTCCTTAATTTTATATTATAAGAAACTTACAAGCAATAAGATGTTCTTGACCACCAATGGATATCCAGAGGTTCATGCTTACATGGAGTTCCACACTTTACAGCCTTAGGCTTATCTGCATCATAATTCGCATTCCAACAAGGATCCCCTGAACCTATATTTTCACCACTAGCCAATGCTTCCACATTAGCCATTGCCAAATCTGACATTTCTACTTCCTGCTGTGAAGCATATACACTATACCCAGCAACCAAAGCAGATACGGATGCGAAAACTAATTTCAAGAAATTCTTTTTCATTTTACTTTAAATTTTGTTTGTTGACTTTTTTTCGTTTATTCACACATGAAGCGACCAATCCCAATTTACTAAATCCAATAATAGATGAATCTACTTTATTCAAGACTGAGGCAAAGGGAAACATACCAATGTCGGCTCTGGATTATTGGCAATGCCATAAATAATGCCCAATTGTTCATCTACGCAAAAACAGAGCAAAGGCAAGTCGAGCTGATACAGAGCCAAGCGATTCCCTGCCCAGTCATAGACATAAATATAGCCACATTCCCATTCTGCCAAACCATAATCTTTAAAAGAGCGACCGGAATAAAGTGCATAAATACGGGATTCAGTCACCGATAAATCCCGATAACAGACAGGAAGTTTCCCATTATGAACCACAGAATAGGAAGCCTGTCCTCCACTATAATCAGGTTTATAGTCTGCATAACGGTCTATCACAACCTTATTCCGTACCAAATGCCTGTCACGAATCTCGTATAGAAACAGCATCTTGGCACACATGGTAGCAAAAGCCAACCGGCCTTTAGGAGTCACCCTTATAGTTCCTTGATACGCCAACGCACGATTAAAAACGGATATTTTTCTCTCATTCTCATCCTTATACGGATATTCTCCAGCTCTATCCACAGGTACTCCCTGGTTGTCAAAAACAGCAAACATCGAATCATTGAAACAGCCATTACCTACAAATTGATCCTGCCCGTAAGGAATGACATCAAAACTCCATGCATCCGTCCATTTTTTCACAGTGGAACTTTTCATACGATTGTTCAGACTGTCCCATTCCATCATCTTAATTTCCTGTTTCATTACATCGTATCCACATACCGTTTTATCATCATAAGGCTGAAGGCTTGTAGGGTGAATAAATTCATCCGGACCCTGCCCTTTTGCTCCAAATTGTCCTACATATTTCTTCTGTTTCAAATTCACATAATGAAACATTGAGTCCGACTTATAATCCATAATCAGCAAACCGTCTCCCATTTTTTGTATACCACCAGGAGATCCCAATAACAAATCGGGTATTTTAATCGTCTCATGTTGCAAGGTTTGGGATACAATCTCAGTTTCTGTAGATGATGAACCGCAACCTGCCAATAAAACAAGAAGACAACAGCTTATAAATATTCGATTCATATTTATCAAGATATAAAATCAGGTATCAAATTCCGTACGCATTGTTTCTCATCATAGAACGACACCCTCTTGTCAGAAAGAAGTCCGAAATGAAGAGAAGCATGCTGATTCATTTCAAAAAACCTTATTCGTTCCCACCAGATAAAGCAAACTCTACTAACAGATTCTCCTCTCTGTTGGCTATCGCATAAACCATATCATCAGAATTGGATACACATATTTGCGACAATGGTAAATCCGTTTCATATTTGCTCACAGGGTTACCATCCCAATCTATCTGATATATCACATTTCCCATAAAGGCTTTTTCCTTATAGTCTTTCAACGTCCTATCCGAATACAACAGATAAACATATCTGTCCGTAGCATAAGCACTGATAAATCCCATCTTGTTTTCTGCACTCATAGGAGCGGTACGATATTTTTCATTCTCTTCAGTCCTGTATATAGGATATCCTCCGACCCACTGGTATGTTCTGACTATCGCTTCCGGCTGTACAGAACACAGCATAAAAATAGGAGCAAAATTTATGGCATAGACAAACTTATCCAAAGAAGGCTTTGAACGTAACATTCCTTGATAGGCCATTCCTCTTAAACGGTTATCTATCTTCTTTTCTTTATCATCTCTGTAAGGATACTCATAAAAATACTTTTCATCGCTTCCCCCTTCGATCAACGCGAACATGCTTTTCTCATAAAATCCCAGCCCCACAAATGTGTTATTATACTTCGATAATAACATGTCAATGCTGTTAATCGTATCACTGGTTATTTTAGTATAATACGGCAACCCCTTCTTCACATTTTCCAGATTTATCCGTATCAGACTATGTTTATAATAGTCATATACGCAGACACACGAATCGGTTTTATCCTTTTGCAAGGAAGCCACCTGTAGGAAATCCCGACTTCCCTGTCCTCTTTCCCCAAACCGGTAGATACGTTTATTGTCTGACAGATCGACCATCGTAAACAGACTGTCTCCCAGATCATCATAAAAAATGACAGAAGAATCAGCATATATCATATAGAAAGGCCTGCCCATAATAAGCTCTTCCGACAAACAGTCCTTAACAAGCACACTTTTTTTATGAGTAAACAGGGCATCAAAATCTTCCATGCTTTCAGATTTTTGACAGCCGACAAGGACAAGCATAAAAAACAAATACAGAAAAACTCGATTTTTCATAAGCATCTTAACAGAATAATTGTAAAAATTGAATCAAGAGATTTATCCCTTCATAAATTCAAAGGAAACCGAACCAGAACCGGGTCCGGATGATAGGCTATCGCATACAAACTACCGTCATCTTTGGATACCTCGATTACCTTCAATGGCACATCCGACTGATAACGTTTCTGTAGCGTACCGTCCCATCCGTAAACTTCTATCGTATAACCACTGAATGCCGCATCCTTATCATCCCGGTAGTTTTTTCCGGAATAAAGCGCATATACATACTTCTCCGTGGCACACACATCCAGATAGCCTACAGGAGTGTCCGTTTCTATTGCCGGACTATTATATTTATATTTTGGGAACGATTCCTGAATCTCTTTGACAAGATTCCAGTGCTCACCGGACTGCTCATAAAAAGTCAGGATCTTGGCTTTGTATATGGCCTGCACAAAACGGTTACGGCGAGGACTGGCTGCCAGTTTACCCTGATACACATCACCAAGGACAAATCCGTCTACCTTCCTTTCTTCTTCATCCCGATAAGGATATTCACCAAAATCACCTACTTTCTTTCCATTGCCGTCCAAAACGGTAAAACGGTCGTGCTTATGCAAGCCGGTTACAATGTAACGGTCGTGCTGCACCGGCAGCATCTCAAAGCAAATCAAAGAGTCCGCTAAAGAGAACAAAGATCGGAATGAGATTCCCTCATCCCCATGCTGCATCATGAAACATTCCTTCTTGCTCACGTCAAACAGAATCGGACGATTGTTTATATCCGGATTAACAGCACCAACAAGCAGAAACTCACCCGGTCCCTGCCCGATTTTGCCATATTCGGACACCTTCTTGTTTGAAAGATGTACGAAATGAAGGAAACCATCCTGATTCGAGTCTACGATGACCAACACCGAATCATTCTCCCAGGACATGTCCTTTACTTTACCCAACAACAGTTGGTCTTCATCAAGCACTACTGAATGATGCAAGTCTATTTCAGGCACGTCTTTTCCCTTATCAGGCTTGCAAGATACCAGACAGGCTAAAAGTACTATATTTAAAATATATTTGTACATTAATCAACTCAATTTAAAAATAACGGAATACTCAATCAAAGTAAAGAAAATTTTACAAGAACAGGGTCAGGATTATTTGAAAATGCATATATCGCCCTGTCATCCTTATCCACACAGAACCGGAATACAGGCAGATTCAAAATATATTTTTTATATGCCTTACCCCTCCAGTCGAATACATAGACAATAGTTCCTTCAAAAGATTTCATGCCCTCTTCTTTATATGTCTTACCTGAATATAACAGATAAACAAAGTGATTGCTGGCAGTGGCATCTATAAACGTCCTGATATTATCGGCACTGATAGGAGCCGCCCTTGCATCACCTTCCTGCATGGGTTGATATTGCGGATAACTATATTGATATTCACATACTTTTCTTACTGATGTGGAGTCTATATGATAAAAATATACAATTTCAGCACTGTTTACAGCATAAACAAACTTATCATTCGAAGGATTATTCTGAAGAGTTCCCTGATAAGCCAGCCCCCTTAAACGGTTCTCAATCTGTTTTTCCTATGCATCGCGATAGGGAAAATCTCCTAATTTCTGCAATATCTGATTGTTCTTTTGCAGATAAAACATGCAGTCATCGTAAAAGCCAAATGACAGTTCTGTATTAAATTTTGTAGGAAACAGCTTGATGGTACCCGGAAAAGTATCTTTATAGCAAACTTCCGGCTCATTCCTTTGATTCAGGAAGTCATCGACACTCAAAGCAGACAACCTTTTATTCGTATAGTCAAATACGGCACTAGCCGTATCACCACATGGCAAATATTCCATAGGCATTATAAATTCATTACCCCCTTGGTCTTTCCTCCCTAAACCAAGCACCTTATTGCCATGATTCAGGTCTACCAGATGAAATATATTCTCCCCAGCTATATCGTCATACACAAAAAGCATCGAATCAATATATTTCATGCTAAAAGGTTTCCCCCATAAATGTCCATCTGTATTCAGCACTGTGCATTTTATTGTATCACCTCCTGAGAATAACGCATCAATACTACTTTTATCCACATTCTGAGAACATGAGAATAAGCATACAGAAAAAACTACAACAAGACTTCCTAACATAATCCAATAGGTTAAAATAATGAATAAGCCAATTTTGTTTGTACCAAAATTAGGGAAAAATGGAGATACAAAATCTGAAAGTTTTCTGAGAAGAAATTATTTCACTGACAAACAACTGTTTAGAATTCCCTTTTTCAGAAAACTTTCAGATTCAACATCTAAAAACTAAAAAAAGAATCTTTTTCATACGCACTCTCATAATTAAATATACCAAAACAATTTCTGCTTTCTCAAATGTGTCCTGTCATTAAAACGAATACCTTACCAAATAAAATATAGCATCAATCCATAAAACAGAAACACATCTCAAAAATAGATATTTATATGATTACAAACCGACCCAAAGTATAGATATAAGATAGACAGGCTTCTAAACCAAAAGGCAAGGAAATACTTGTATATTAAGCATTTAAAAAATAATCAGACTCTTATAAATAGACAAATGCATTCATCAATATTCCCAAAGCCAGACATCAAGACTTTTTTCCTTCAGATTTTCACCAAGCACTGAACAAATCTTATTCTTTATACGTAATTTACTCCTGGATACTGAGGCAGGAGCTATATTCAAGAAAATAGAAATTTCAGTAATGGAAAAACGGAGTTTGATTAAACTACATAATATTATTTCATGTTCGCTAAGGACAGACACCTCTTTCGACAAACGTTGTGTAAATTTCTGAAAAATATTGTCAGCTATTTTACACACATCCTTCAGTTCTGTTTCATTCAAATAGACAGGTTGCAGATGAAGTTTACGTAAGAATGGTGCTTGCGTCAACAGCAAAGAGCATAGTTCTTTTTCCCTCTTTTCCAATAACAGAACCCTGTCAGATAAAGTCTTTACATCAGACAGTTCACGACCTGAGATGGAATAGGAAGCAATCTTTTCATGTAGCATATTTTTCTCCAACGACAAACGCTCATTTTCCTTTTTCAGCTTCTTAAGTGCCTCTACCTGCTCAACATAAAGTTCTTCTTTCTTATTGTTCTGCTCGAACTGTGACTGAAGTTCTGCAATATATGATTCGTTCTTTTCAACTTCTAATTCTTTATCATGTAGTTGCAAGGCTAAACGGGTTAACTTTTCTTCTTTCTGATGTATGGCAATTCGTTTGTGCAGATAAATATAAATAAGTAAAATACCCAATAACAGAACTATTACTATAGTAAACATCCACCAATAAGTGATATTAGATTTTTCCAGTTCTAACCTTTGCTTTTCTGTTGTCAGTCTTTCATTGTCATATTTTTCCTTGTATGCTATAATCTCCTTGCCTTTGTCAAGGGTTATTATAGAGTCATTATAGAATAGCAATGAATCACAATAGCTTGTCAAATATTTTCGATATTTGGGCTGATTCCCAAATTTGTACAAAAACTCATATACGGAAGCTTTTGTATAGATATTATCGGTGAGCAATGCTTTATTAAGATAGAAGTAAGCTGAGTCATATTGCTTGAGATAGAAATAATTTTTTCCAATCAATGATGATGATTGGAATTTGACAGGAAAGGATTTCAGGATTTCCAATGATTGTAAGAACTGTGAACTGTTTTTATAAACAAGAGCTATTTCCGTCTGGATGTCATAATAATATGCTTTATTATTAAGTCCTAATTCAACGGCTATATCGCCACATTTCTGATAGGTTTCAATAGCTTTGGGGAGTTCATTTAAGATACAATAGCATCTGGCCAGATATTGTAATGCCCCCATCTGATACCGCTTATTGGAATCCTTCACTGCATAATCGTATGCTATAGTACATGCTTCAAGTGCGTATGCATTGAGTCTACGATATAAATATAGTTTTCCCAAAGAAGACATAATAAGATATCCGGTTTTATAATCTTCTGTTTTCTCTACTTCTGTTTTGCCTTCCAGATAATACTGCATGGCTTCCTCTATTTTGCCAAGCTCATAGTTTATATCACCCATGTAAAGGGCGGACATTGCTTTTCTACGGGCATTATCCGTAGACTTGTAATAATCGTACGCTATCTTCACAAGCGAATCGGAAGGAATTTTCATTATCAGCTTCACCTTTGCTTGTGAGGTCAGCAAGCACCACAGTGCATGATTCTCTTTGTCTTTACGTGCAGACGGAATCGGCATGGACTCCAATATGTGCAGCGCACTGTCGGGATGGTCAAACATCACCTCCTCCGCCTTTGCGAGTTCTGGCGTTTGCTTTGTTACTTTATGATTCTGGCTGCATCCTACAGTCATTAAAGTAGTACAGATTATGATAATTATATGGGTTCTTATTTTCATGATTGGGTCCTTTTGTTGCTAAATTACAAAAAGTATCAATTCTCCATTTTACATATTTCTGAATATTCATAAAGATTTCCTTCACAATGCTTTATTTCCATAGGTTTAGAGCGACCTATTCGTTACCCCCCCCCAAAAAAATCGTATTCTGTCTTCTTGGGAAAAACCGATATCCTTTTCATCTTAATTACATTTAAAATTTTGTCATGACGAAATTAAGTATAAAAATTGTCTTTATAAAAATTGTTCAGGACCTCAATCCATACAAGAAACACAATCCACTATAATACAGACACATGCAATCAATAAATGTCAGTTGGCTCCAAAGGGAGAATCAGACGATAAGCTCCGTTTCCGTCACTGTGCAACGTAACGGATGAGAATTGTTTAAGCTTCTTCCTAAAGCGTTCAATCATTTTATAAAAGCTGTCCAATGAATATTCTTCAAAGTCTTTACCCATAATCTGATAAATCTCATATTTGGTCAATGTATGGTCGGATGCTTTGAGAAAGTGCTCCAACAGCACAGACATGGCAGGGGAAAGTTTCTCAATGACACCGTTACCATCACAAAACAAACGCTGTTCGGCATCAAAAAACACATCGTGCTCCAGTCTGTAGACACGGGCTTTTATATGTCTGGTCTTATTGCGCGATTTGACAGGAAGTGGTGCTTTTTCGACCATCTTTTTCACTACCACAGTTCGTTTCGAAACCAACTGATTCAATCTGTCGTAAAACAACCAGAAAAAAATATACATACACCAAAGAAGGACAACCGTTATAACCATTCCGCCCGGTAAAAGACTCCACCAGGAATAAGAAATATAACCGGATAATTCCATTTCCAGACGATAACCCAAATAGGTGGAGACCAGACTATCCGACGGAGCAAACTCTTCCAGTGCTCCCGAAGCAAAGCTCGAAACTTTTCCCAACAAATCGGTTATTCTGAAACATATCCCTGTTTTACCTTCTATATCGGATAATGCCAACTGCTTATCCCAGGCATAGTGCAAGGAATCAGAATGAAATGGATATTTCTCAAGAATTAAGCTGAGATAAATATTCTTATCTCCATCTTTAAAATAAGCGTTATTCCGCCTGTGTAAAGGAAGATGATAAACATGAGTTCCATCTTGTAATGCAAACACCACAGAATCTGGAATATCGGTTTCTAAAGTCTTTTGCTGAAATAAAGAAGTGATAGTATGGAAACCATATATCTCCATTTTATCCAATTTCTTCAGTTCGTTTCCCACTGCCTCAAGAAAGACAGCTTTAGCCTGCCGGCTCCATGCTTGCTCACGTTGCTTACACGCATTGAATATCAATATACCATATACTATAGTAAAAAGCATACAAGCAACTAGTACTCCTATCCTGATAATATTCTTTCTTTTAACTATATATGTCGTATTCATTACATTACTTTATACACATATACAAAAATATGTCTTTTCTCTTGAAAACAACTGTCTCTCTGCGCATTTTTTAATTAAGGATATACAATACGGTTAAGCAGGATGTATGATACACTACATCATTGAATGACAATCCTGTTTTAGTCATGGTAAAATGTAAATTATAAGCATCTATGGACACCAACAATCGAATCTGAAAACCAACATTAGCTATCTCTCAAAATCGAGTTCTTTATTTCTTCCATCCGTCGCTACTATGCCAGTCAGTCTGCTATCGTACCTGTTTCAGATGGAATTCTCCATTCGCAAAATAACTGGAAGTAACCATCGTAAAAATGCCACAAATGGCTGATTAATATAGCAGCTACCAGTTCAGACAAAAATTAAATCCTTTATACATTGTATTACATTTGCAATACAATGTAATACACATAAGAAAATGGAAGCAGTAATAAGAAAACAGACCTCATTTCGGTTACGTGAAGACTTGCTAAAGGTCTTACAGGAAGAAGCCAAAAAAGCCAACAAAAGCCTGAATAACTACGTGGAAAGCATGCTCATGGATGCTGTCTATTCAGAACCGAACGAAGAAACAAAAGCGGCCATCAAGGAAGCACGTACAGGGAAATATGCTGGCACCATAAACACCAGCAGCTTGGAAGCCTTTATAAAATCCTGTGAAGAATGAAGACACTTACGCTATTCAACACAGTTCAAAAAGGATTTCAAAAGATACAGGAATAACCCCAGCAAGCTAGTAAAGCTACTGGAAGTCTTTCGGATGCTCGATAACGAAATAGAACTTCCGGAAAAGTATAGGGTTCACATGCTCAAAGGAGAGTATATGGGGTGCATGGAATGCCATATTGAGGGGGATTTTCTTCTGATATGGCTGGATGTTGAAACAGGCATCATCGACGTGTTAAGACTCGGCAGTCATTCAGAACTATTCAAAAAATATTGATTTTAATACGAATTTTGCATCAGATTCAGTATGTCCCATTCTGGAATATACTGAATCTTCCAATAATTCTCCACTTCTTACTGTTTGTTTCCTATCAACTATCAGATATCCAGCAAAGACCACTACAGAGAAGCAAATTATTTCACTTCAGTTGCTACATTTGTACTAGGGATACTATAGGCTGAGAACATATTTATACAGATATTTATGATTCTCTCCTATGCACCATAACATATTATTTCTAATATGTATAGAAATAACGCTGTGGTCTAAAGCATATCGTTTGACTGGTATTCCTTCCCAATTATAGACCAGTACGATATTACTGGTATAGGCTGAACTTTCTTTATCCAATAATGACGAACCTGAATATAATAAATAGACGTATGATGCATCATACGACAATGACAAAAAGCCTACCGCTTCCTCTTTCCTGTGGGCTATAACAGGTCCTTTCTGAGGAATGGCAAATTGAGGAAAATGATAATATCTATGCGCCGAAGGTGATAGATTGTAGGATTCATCAATATTGTAAAAATCTATTAATCCTTTATATGCGGCAACGAATTTATTTTTATCCGGATGCACCCCTATTAAAGTACCAGCGTACAATGCTGCTTTCTGGTAAGGCTGCAGTGGCTGAATGTCTTTATTGCTTTCAGTTTAAGCATCGCATTAAAACTTCTTTATAATTGATTATTACAGCTTTGCCATTAAAGTTCTCATCCTACAATTATAAGCATCAATGGGACCAACAATCGAATCCGAAAACTGACATTAGCGATCTCTCAAAATCGAGTTCTTTTATTTCTTCCATCCTATGATGCTATTCTGTTCGCCAGTCTGCTATCGTACCTGTTTCAGATGAGAACACTGCTCCTATTTTATAGAGTTTACGTTGGTCTGCTTCATACTCCCGCGCATAGTCTTTTTCATTTATCTGACGTAAGGCTTCTTCGGCTGTTCCATCCAGTTTAAACTCGAATACATAAACAAAGTCTGGAGTTTCCACAATACAATCTACCCTGCCGTGACTCTGCACTTTTTCCGTATATACCGTGTACACGCTGATAAGGCGCATCAACAGATAGAACGTGTAGTGGAAATAACGCTCCCGTTCACGCTCATTTTCCTTACGGCGCATGGTGTACGGGATGCTGGCTAAAAAGGAAGTAAGATTTATACGAAAATCGTCCAACTCTCCTTTTTTAAGGCATGACACTGCATTTCGTATCCATGAAGGAGTATCTCCATTCGAAAAATAGCTAGAAGCAACCATCGTAAGAAAGCCACGCTTCACCTCCTTATTGGGATAATCCAAAAGGAAGGTGTTTTCTTCCAAATCGAAATCCTTTATCGTCAAGTAACCGCTTTGGTAAATCATTGGTAACGGTTGTTCCACGTTGGCCTTGTAGTCGATGAACTCTTCCGCAGAATAATACTTGCCCGTGATTTCGTTCATATTCTCGTCGGTGTGAGACAGCAGCCGGATAAGATAAGTCGGTGTACCACTCTTGAACCAGTAATCACCTATTCTACCCGTGGAGAAGGCATTAAGAAGACTGAAAGGATTGTAAATATCAGCCATGCAATCACTGAAATGATAGCCGTCATATTGTGCCTTGAGCATCACCCGCATTTCATCATACGAACAACGGTACACCTCCGACATGGCTTCCATCGGATCCCGGAAAATAGTGTCCAGTTCCTCCTGAGAGATGCCGCAAAGCGTCTCATACTTGCCGTGCATACTAATGTCGAAGGGCTGATTGAAACCGCTGAATACACTTACTTGCGAAAACTTCGTCACCCCGGTCAGGAATACAAACTGGAGATGCTCGTCGGCACTCTTGAAAGCGGAATAGAAGGCTTTCAATGTATTCCGGTTCCTCTCTTCCAAAAAAGCATCCGCATCCAATACATCCAGGATTGGTTTGTCATATTCATCAATCAGGACAACGGCTCTCCTTCCGGTATGCTGATGGGCCGCACGAATCACCTCTGCAAAGAAATCGCCCAAACCGAGGTTACGGCTCTTTTCGGGCAAAGCATATTGGTCGGCCCATGAAGAAATATAATAGCCGAGCTTTCTTTCCAGTTCCCCGGGAAGCGTGAAATCTGTTCCGTTGAAATCCAGATGAAATACAGGATAGACTTTCCAGTCCTTCTCCAGCGTGTCTATCTTCAACCCTTTGAACAGTTCTTTCCTTCCTAGGAAATAGTTTTTCAAGGTAGAAACAAGAAGACTCTTCCCGAAACGGCGCGGACGACTGAGGAAGTAAATCTTGCCTTCCTTTACCAGACTGTAAACCAAATCTGTTTTATCCACATAGACATAGCCGTCTTCTATCAACTGGTCGAAACTCTGGATTCCTATAGGGTACTTCATCTTGAAACAATCTTACAATTTGACTTTTATATGCACTCATACAAAAATAACTCTTTCTTTTGAAAGAGGCTGTCATTTGGCTCATTTTTCTTCCATAGGAAAGCACACTTGTGTTCAGACTGGAACGCACTTGCGTTCAAGGTAAAACTCCTTTGCGTTTCAGATTAAACGCACTTGCGTTTTCTTCCAAACTCCAAAGAGTTTTTTAAGGGGTACATTTTCTTTCTAAAACAACAAAAAAAGAATGTCATTCCCGAAGCAAGAAAGACTCCTGAAAGCCTTTGCGGGAATGACATTCCTTATTTCAATTTATCTTTGGCGGCGCACTCACACGCCCGGCATCTTAAATACCCAAAGATTTCTTCACAGCATCTACTTTTTCTTTTGCATCAGCTACGGCACCTGCATAGCACTTCGGACAGTGCATTTCGCCCTTGATTTCCATGTAGAACTTAATCTTAGGTTCTGTTCCGGAAGGACGTACAGAAACTTTTGTACCGTCGGCTGTAAAGAACTGAAGTACGTTTGATGTTTCCGGCATATCCAGGTCTGTAGCTTTTCCAGTATTGTCGGTAGCCTTCAATGTCTTGTAGTCTTTCACCAGTACCACTTCCGAACCACCTAATTCTTTCGGCGGGCATGCACGGAAGTTGTCCATCATGGCCTTGATTTCGTCAGCACCTGTCTTACCCGGTTTCACTACGTTGACTGTTACTTCCAGTGAGAAGCCGTATTCTACGTAGATTTCCATCAGCACGTCATACAAGGTCTTGCCCTGATCTTTAGCCCATGCACAGATTTCAGCCAGCAATGAACATGCAGAAACAGCATCTTTATCACGTACGAAGTCTTCTGCCAGGAATCCGTAGCTTTCTTCACCACCACCGATGTATTGTTCCTGACCTTCCCGCAGACGGATTTCACGGGCAATCCATTTGAAGCCGGTGTAGCAGTCGAGCATCTTGATGTGGTTCTTGTCGGCTACCTTCTTAATTAGTTCCGTAGTAACGATGGTCTTCACGATGAATTCGTTGCCTTTCATCTTGCCCATAGCGATACGGTTCTTGATGATATAGTACAAGAAAATCAAGCAAGTCTGGTTACCGTTAATCAATACCCATTCGCCCTTGCTGTCCTTGCAAGCCATACCTACACGGTCAGCATCCGGGTCGGAAGCCATCACAATGTCGGCATCGATTTCTTTTGCCAGCTTGATGGCCAATGTCAATGCTTCTGCATTTTCCGGGTTCGGAGATACCACTGTAGGGAAATCGCCGCTCTTCACCATCTGTTCGGCTACGCAATGTACGTTTTCAAAGCCCCACAACTTGAGTGACTGCGGAATCAGTGTCATTCCGGTACCATGAATCGGAGTGTACACAATCTTCAGGTCTTTCTGACGCTGGATTACTTCCGGGTCGATAGACAGTGTGTGTACCTGACGCAGGTATTCGTCGTCAATTTCCTTGCCAACAATCTGAATCAGTTCCTTGTTGCCCTGGAACTTGATTTCGCTTACGCTGGTAATCTTGTTCACTTCGTCGATGATACCTTTATCGTGCGGAGCCAGCACCTGTGCACCGTCTTCCCAGTATGCCTTGTAGCCGTTGTATTCTTTCGGGTTGTGAGAAGCAGTGATATTGATACCGCTCTGGCAGCCCAGGTGACGGATGGCAAATGACATTTCCGGAGTAGGACGCATATCTTCGAACAAATATACCTTGATGCCGTTGGCAGTAAAGATGTCGGCAGAAATTTCTGCAAACTTACGGCTGTTGTTACGGCAGTCGTGACCTACCACTACTGAAATGTCTTTCTTTCCGGCAAAGCATTTGTTCAGGTAGTTGGCCAAGCCCTGGGTGGCAGCACCTACCGTGTAGATGTTCATTCTATTGGAACCGGCTCCCATGATACCGCGCAAACCTCCTGTTCCGAATTCCAGGTCTTTGTAAAACGCATCAATCAAATCGGTCTTATCCGGATTTTCAAGCATGGCTTTTACTTCGGCCTGTGTTTCGGCATCGTATGCTGCGGTCAACCACGTTTGAGCCTTCTCTGTACACTGTTTAATTAATTCATTGTTTTCCATGATTATAATGTTTAATAAATAATAAATCGTCCCATAAGAGAGAGACAAAAATAAAAGATTCAAAGAAATTATCCTAATAAAAGCCTTCGTATTTTTTAGAGTCATTCCAAAAAGATTGTAGCTTCAGGATTTCTTAATATCTTTGTAACCGCTTAACAAATACGAAAAAATGAGACAAAAAATGATACTGGCACTGGCTTTGGGAGGAATGCTGTCTGCACAGGCCCAGCACGTCCAGGAGAGCAACTTCTGCTCTCCTTTTGATTTTCCGATTCTGCTCAGTGCCAATTTTGGAGAACTTCGCCCGAACCATTTTCACAACGGACTGGACATCAAGACACAAGGAGTTACGGGAAAACCGATTCACTGCATTGCCGACGGCTATGTGTCGCGCGTGGCAGTGCTGCACGGAGGATACGGACAGGTCATTTATGTAACGCATCCCAACGGACTGACTTCGGTATATGGACACGTGATTTCATTTGCAAAAAACATACAGGCTTGCGTACGTCAATATCAGTATGCGCATGAAACGTTTGTGTGCGACCTGAAATTCCAGCCCAGACAATTCCCGGTGAAAAAGGGAGACATCATTGCCCTGAGCGGTAATGAAGGGGCCTCGGCCGGACCTCACCTGCACCTGGAACTGCGACGCACCGAAACGGGGGAATATATTGACCCGATGCCGTATTTCAAACATCTGCTGAAAGACAGCAAGGCACCTGTAGGCAGCCTCATCGGTATTTATCCCATACAGGGAAAAGGGGTGGTCAACGGGGCCAGCCATAAGAAACTCCTCGCCATCGGCAACCTGAAACAGCCTGTACACGCATGGGGAGAGATTTATACCGGCATCAGCGCCAAGGATTACATGGACGGTACGTCGAATTTCTACGGGGTACACTCGGTTACACTATATGTAGACTCCGTGCAGGTGTTCAACAGCACAACCGACAAGGTACTACCCGATGAAAACCGGATGATCAACGGCTTTACCGACTATGAGGAACTGACCCGCACCCGCCGGCTCATCATGCGTTCCTACAAGCTTCCGGGCAACCGGCTTCGACTGCTGCACACCAACGAGAACCGGGGGGCTGTGACCATCGACGAGGAAAGGGATTATCACTTCCGGTATGTACTGGAAGACAATTTCGGGAACCGCAGGACCTATCAATTTATCGTAAAGGGTAAACGGCAGGATATTCCTGAATACAAGCCGGAAGCCAATGAAATGCTATACTGGAACCGGACCAACGTCATTCAGAAACCGGGTATGGAACTGGTGGTGCCACGCTATCATGTGTACGAGGATGTGCCACTCCGTACAGACATGCGGGGAGACAGTTCACGCATCGCCTTCGACTACATACTGGATGCCGGACGAACACCTATCCACAGCTACTGCGACTTGTCCATCGGCCTGCGCCACATGCCCGTGGCCGACACCACGAAATACTACATCGTGCAGAAAGCCGGAAAATGGCGAAGCTCCATGGGAGGAAAATACGCCAACGGATGGATAAAGACGCGCGTACGCTCACTCGGCACCTTCTCTGTGGACGTGGATACCATTGCCCCGCAAATCACTCCTATCGGCCAGGGCGGATGGCGCACCAGCCGAAATATCCGTTTCCGGATAAAGGATATGGAATCGGGCATCGGAAGCTACAAGGTATACATCGACGGCAAGTTCGTATTGTTTGGCCTGAAAAAAGGCATTTTAGTGATTCAGGACCCGGAGAAAGTAAAGAAAGGGGTACCGCACAAACTGGAAGTGACGGTGACCGACCAATGCGGAAATATGGCACGCAAGGAATACAAATTTTAAAACCGCCTTTTATTTTTAAATCATAAAAAACAATCTGTTCGTATGAAAATGAAAAGATTACTGCTGGCTGTCCTTCTGCTGACAGCATACATGGCCAACGGATGGGCATGTACAAACTTCATCGTAGGAAAGAAGGCTTCGGCCGATGGTTCCGTCATCGTTTCTTACTCTGCCGATTCTTACGGTATGTTCGGCTATCTGTGCCATTTCCCGGCTGCACAGCATGCTCCGGGCACCATGCGCGACATCTACGACTGGGATTCGGGCAAATACCTCGGTAAAATCAAGGAAGCCAAACAGACGTACAATGTCATCGGCAACATGAACGAATTTCAGGTTACTATCGGAGAAACGACTTTCGGTGGACGTCCGGAACTGGTGGACAGCACTGGCATCATGGACTACGGAAGCCTGATTTACGTGGCACTGCAACGTTCACGCACTGCCAAGGAAGCCATCAAGGTGATGACTGACTTAGTGAAGGAATACGGTTATTACAGCAGCGGTGAGTCTTTCTCCATTGCCGACCCGAACGAAGCATGGATTATGGAAATGATTGGTAAGGGACCGGGCGTGAAAGGAGCCGTATGGGTGGCTGTACGCATTCCGGACGACTGCATTGCCGCACATGCCAACCAGAGCCGCATCCATAAATTTGACATGAACGACAAGGAAAACTGTCTGTACTCGCCCGATGTCATTTCATTTGCCCGCGAAAAAGGTTATTTCAGTGGGGTAAACAAGGATTTCAGCTTTGCCGATGCCTATTGCCCACTCGACTTCAGCGGCTTGCGTTTCTGCGAAGCACGTGTATGGAGTTTCTACAACATGTTCAGCAAATCAACCGGACAGTCTTACCTTTCTTACATTCAAGGTGACAGCAAAGAACCGATGCCTTTGTACGTAAAACCCGACAACAAGGTTTCCGTACGCTACATCCAGCACGCCATGCGTGACCACTACGAAGGCACAGCCCTCGACATTACGAAGGACATGGGAGCCGGCTGCTTCCAGATGCCTTACCGTCTGTCTCCGCTGACGTTCAAGGTTGACGGTCAGGAATATTTCAACGAACGCCCCATCTCTACTCAGCAGAGTGCGTTCGTATTCGTATCGCAGATGCGCTCTACCCTGCCCGACGCCATCGGGGGTGTACTTTGGTTCGGACTGGACGATGCCAACATGACGGTGTTCACTCCGGTGTACTGCAACACCGACAAGGTACCTTATCCGTATCAGCAGGAGAACGGTGACTGCGTGACTTTCTCATGGGACTCTGCTTTCTGGATTTACAACTGGGTGGCCGACATGATTCGTCCGCGCTACAACCTGATGGTAGAAGACATGCGCACCGTACAGAATACGCTGGAAGATACCTATGCACAATCGCAGGAAGGCATTGAAAGTGCAGCCCTGAAACTGTATCAGCAGAATCCGGCCAAGGCTAAAGAATACCTGACCAACTATACGCACATGACGGCTCAGACTGCCGTAGACAGCTGGAAGAAGTTGGGAGAATTTTTGATTGTACGCTACAACGACGGTGCGGTAAAACGCATGCAGAACGGACAGCTGCAACGTCCGGAAACAGGAAACACGGCTCCGCTGGACCGTCCGGGATACAGCAAGGAATTCTTGCAGGAACTGGTAAAAGCAACCGGCGAACGCTATAAAATGAAAGAGTTGAAGTAGGATATTTTTCTGCTGCTTTCTCATTCTACAATCAAAAGTTATGATTATTTTTGCAAAAAATAAAGCATATAAGCGAATCAGAACAAGCTAAATGATAGAGAAACATATTGTACTCGAAGATATCGACCCGGTAATCTTCTACGGCCCCAACAACGCCCACATACAAATGATCAAGGCCCTGTTCCCGAAACTGAGAATAGTGGCACGCGGCAATGTCATCAAGGTCATGGGAGATGAGGAGGAAATGTGTGCCTTCGAAGAAGCCGTTCTTGCACTGGAAAAATATTGCGTGCAATATAACTCGCTCAATGAGGAAACGATTCTCGACATCGTAAAAGGCAATGCGCCTAAAACGGAAAAGGCGGGAAACGCCATCGTGTTCAGTGTGACGGGTAAGCCCATCATCCCCAGAAGCGAGAACCAGCTGAAACTGGTACAGGAGTTTGAGAAGAATGACATGATTTTTGCCATCGGTCCCGCCGGTTCGGGTAAGACCTATACCGCCATTGCACTGGCAGTACGCGCGCTGAAGAACAAGGAAATCAAAAAAATCATCCTGAGCCGCCCTGCCGTGGAAGCGGGCGAGAAATTGGGTTTCCTGCCGGGCGACATGAAAGATAAAATCGATCCTTACCTGCAACCGCTGTACGATGCCTTGCAGGACATGATTCCGGCTGCCAAGCTGAAGGAATACATGGAGCTGAATGTCATCCAGATTGCCCCGCTGGCCTTCATGCGTGGACGTACGCTGAATGATGCCGTAGTTATTCTGGACGAAGCCCAGAACACGACTACCCAGCAAATCAAGATGTTTCTCACCCGTATGGGTATGAACACCAAAATGATTGTCACGGGAGATATGACACAGATTGACCTTCCCGCTTCGCAAACTTCCGGACTCGTGCAAGCCATCAAGATTCTGAAGGGTGTAAAAGGCATCAGCTTCATCGAACTGAACAAGAAAGACATCGTACGCCATAAACTGGTGACACGCATCGTGGAGGCTTACGAAAAATTCGAGGAAAAAGAGAAAGCAGAAAGAAAAACTACGCGTACGGCTAAAGAACCGGAAAAAACGCCGCAGGCATAAACCATAAATGGATTCTATTCATTACTAAACATAACAAGACAATGAGTAAAGCATTAACAAAAACAGACTTTCACTTTCCTGGACAGAAAAGTGTGTATCATGGAAAAGTACGTGATGTGTATAACATCAATGACGAAAAGTTGGTAATGGTTGCTACCGACCGTATCTCGGCGTTCGACGTCGTATTACCGGAAGGTATCCCTTATAAAGGACAGATGCTGAACCAGATTGCAGCCAAATTCCTGGATGCAACTACTGACATCTGCCCGAACTGGAAACTGGCTACTCCCGACCCAATGGTAACAGTGGGCGTAATGTGTCAGGGATTTCCTGTTGAAATGATTGTACGCGGTTACTTGTGCGGAAGTGCATGGCGTGCTTACAAGAGCGGTGTACGCGAAATCTGCGGTGTACGTCTGCCGGAAGGCATGAGAGAAAACGAAAAGTTCCCTCATCCGATTATCACTCCAACTACCAAAGCTGAAATGGGATTGCATGACGAGGATATCTCTAAAGAAGAAATCCTGGCGAAAGGTCTGGCTACTCCTGAAGAATATGCCACACTGGAAAAATATACATTAGCGTTGTTCGAACGCGGTACTCAGATGGCTGCTGAACGCGGCTTGATTCTGGTGGATACCAAATATGAATTCGGAAAGCACAACGGTGAAATCTACCTGATGGACGAAATCCATACTCCGGACTCCAGCCGTTATTTCTATTCTGAAGGTTACCAGGAACGCTTCGAAAAAGAAGAACCGCAGAAACAGTTGTCTAAAGAATTCGTACGCGAATGGCTGATGGCCAACGGATTCCAAGGTAAGGAAGGACAGCAGGTTCCTGAAATGACTCCGGCTATCGTAGAATCTATCAGCGACCGCTACATTGAACTGTACGAACACATCACTGGCGAAAGCTTCGTGAAAGGTGAAACAGAAGACCTGACCAAACGTATCGAAAAGAACGTAACAGATTATTTGACTCTTTAATATCTCTATCTCCCTTTAAGGCGGCCCGTACTGCCTTAAAGGGAGATTCAAAATTTATCCCATCCTAATATTTTTCGCATGTCTCACTATCCACAAGAAAAAATCAAGCCATATAATGAAGATGAGGGCAAGGCTGCTCAGGTAGAGAAAATGTTCGACCATATCGCCCCGGCCTACGACAACCTGAACCACCTGATGTCATGGGGAATCGACAAAAGCTGGAGAAGAAAGGCCATCCGCCTGCTGAAGCCCTATCACCCGCAACGCATCATGGACGTGGCTACCGGAACGGGAGACTTTGCCATTCAGGCCTGCCAGATGCTGCAACCTGCCGAACTGATTGGTACGGACATTTCGGAAGGCATGATGAACGTAGGACGGGAAAAAGTGAAACAGCTGGGACTGGACAAGCAGATTTCTTTTGCGAAAGAGGACTGTACGGCTTTGTCGTTCCCAGACAACCGGTTCGATGCCATTACCGTGGCATTCGGCATCCGTAATTTTGAACACTTGGACCTCGGCCTGAAAGAAATGTACAGGGTACTGGTTCCCGGAGGACATCTGGTCATCCTGGAACTGTCGGAACCAGAACATTTCCCCATGAAACAAGGATATGCAGTTTACTCCAAGGTGGTGATACCTGCACTGGGAAGACTGCTGTCGAAAGACCGTAGTGCCTATACTTATCTTCCTGAATCCATCAAGGCTTTCCCCCAAGGAGAAATCATGCAGGAAATTATCCGGAAAGCCGGCTTCAGCCAGGTAGAATTCAAGCGCCTGACAATGGGTACTTGCACACTCTATTTCGCTACCAAATAACTAAATTCTTTGAACCTTATGAAAAAATTTGGCTTAATCGGCTATCCGCTCGGACACTCATTCTCCAGAAATTTTTTCAATGAGAAGTTCCATTCCGAGAATATTGATGCCGAATATGTGAACTTTGAAATTCCAAGCATTGATGAACTTCCGCACATCATTCAGGCAAATCCTTCGCTTGCAGGACTGAATGTGACTATCCCTTACAAAGAGAAAGTTATTTCCTATCTGGACGAACTGGATAAGGATGCACGCGAAATCGGAGCGGTGAACGTAATTAAAGTGGAACACACCAAGGGAGGTACCAAACTGAAAGGATACAATTCGGACATTATCGGGTTTGTGCGTTCCATCGAAGCGCTGCTGGAACCTTATCACAAGAAGGCATTGATCTTGGGTACCGGAGGAGCTTCCAAAGCCATTCATCAAGGACTGAAGCAACTGGGACTGGAGGTGCTGTTCGTTTCACGCAACAAGCACAATGACATGACTATTACTTACGAAGAAATTACACCTGAAATCATGCAGGAATACAAGGTGATTGTCAACTGCACACCGGTGGGCATGTATCCGAAAGCGGATGAATGTCCGAATATTCCGTATGAACTGCTGACTCCCCAGCACTTGCTGTATGACTTGCTGTACAACCCCAACACCACGCTTTTCATGAAAAAAGGCAGCGACCAGGGAGCCATCGTAAAGAATGGACTGGAAATGCTCCTGTTACAGGCTTTTGGGGCTTGGGACATCTGGAACAGCTAAACATTTACCCTACATGACACTGAAGAAAAAAATTGGCTGGACAGCAGGAATTCTGCTTGTACTGATAGTGGGTATTTGCATAGGAGGAAGCCTTTACCTGATAGACTTTTCACTCCGCCCGGAAAACCGGGGAAAGAATATGGAGGAATCTGAAGCGTTCATGCGAACTGAATATCCGCAGATTGTTCCCTGGCTGGACAGCCTGCAACAGCACCATGCCTTGCGAGATACGTTTATCACCGCACCAGACGGAATCCGGATGCATGCGTTTTATGCACGTGCTTCCCGCCCTACCCGACGTACGGCCATCATCGTACACGGATATACAGACAATGCCATCCGCATGTTCCATATCGGCTACCTATATAACCACTCGCTGGATTACAACATTCTGCTGCCCGACCTGCGTTACACGGGACTGACAGAAGGAGATGCCATACAGATGGGCTGGCTCGACAGAAAGGACGTGTTGCAATGGATTGATACAGCTCCGGCTTTGTTTGGCGACTCGCTGAAGGCGGTGGTTCACGGTATTTCGATGGGGGCTGCCACCACAATGATGGTGTCGGGAGAAAAAACACCTGAATACATCACCTGCTTTGTGGAAGACTGTGGCTATACCAGCGTGTGGGACCAGTTCAGCAAAGAGTTGAAAGGTCTTTTCGGACTTCCCCCCTTCCCGTTGCTCTATACGGCCAGCTGGATTTGCCAGCTCCAGAACGGATGGAACTTTCAGGAGGCGTCTGCCCTCTCACAAGTGGCTCGCTGTACGAAGCCCATGCTCTTCATCCATGGCGACAACGATGATTTTGTACCCACATGGATGGTACACAAGGTGTATGCCGCCAAGCCTTCTCCCAAGGAAATCTGGATTACAGAAGGCGTAGACCACGCACACTCCTACAAGCTGTATCCGGATGAGTACACAGAAAAGGTAAAAGCGTTTACTGACAAATATGTTCGCTGAAACAGATAAAAACAAACCGGGTGTTTCAACTTGACCAATGAAACACCCGGTTTGTTTTTTATTCCTTCTATAATATATAGGCACTTATGCCTGAAGTTCTTCACATTCTTTCAACCATAATGCAGCACTGGCATCACTCGGCATACGCCAGTCTCCTCGCGGACTCAAAGATACGGAACCAACCTTCGGCCCATCGGGCAAGCAGGAACGCTTGAACTGTTGCGCAAAGAAACGGCGATAGAAGTTGGTAAGCCATTTCTTGATAGTCGTGCTGTCGTACACCCCACGGAAAGCAATCTCGGCCAGATAGAAAATCTTTGCCGGACGGAAACCAAAGCGCAGGAAATGGAAGAGGAAGAAATCGTGCAATTCATACGGTCCGACCAGATCTTCTGTTTTCTGCTTGATGTTGCCGTTCTCATCGGCCGGAATCAGTTCCGGGCTGATAGGTGTATCGATAATATCCAGCAAGGTGTTTCGTGAAAGCGTATCTACACCGGTCTGAGCCACCCAGTTCACCAGGTAACGAACCAAGGTCTTAGGGATACTGGCATTTACTCCATACATGGACATGTGGTCACCATTGTACGTAGCCCATCCCAAAGCAAGCTCTGAAAGGTCACCGGTACCGATTACCAGTCCGCCAATCTTGTTGGCATAATCCATCAAGATCTGGGTTCTCTCTCTGGCTTGACCGTTTTCGTAGGTCACATCATGCACGGACATATCCTGACCTATATCCTGGAAATGCTGAATGCAGGCATCCTTTATACTGATTTCTTTCGTAGTAACCTGCAGAGAACTCATCAGTGAAAGTGCATTGTGGTAGGTACGGTCTGTGGTACCGAAGCCCGGCATGGTAACTCCCACAATACCCTTACGAGACAGATTCAACTTGTCAAAGGTCTTGACACAAACCAGAAGCGCCAAGGTAGAATCCAGTCCACCGGAGATACCTAACACCACCGTCTTGCAATTGGTGTGTACCAAGCGCTTGGCCAGTCCGGCTACCTGAATAGAGAAAATCTCCTCGCAACGTTCGTCCAGCTGGCGTTCACCAGAAGGCACAAACGGATGAGGTTCTACCGAACGGGTAAGAGTCAAATCGCGGGAAGCGACAAGGGCGGTAGAGATATGCTGCATAGGATGCTGGTCGCGATACATACGTACGCTGCTGGAGAAAGTGGTATTCGTCAGACGTTCTCCTCTCAAACGCTCCACATCTATCTCGCTGACCACAAGCTGTTCTTCAAATGAGAAACGGTCGGAAGCGGCAAGCAGGCTTCCATTCTCGTAAATCAATGCGTTTCCAGCAAAAACCACATCAGTGGTAGATTCCCCGAAACCGCAGGATGAAAATACATATCCAGCCAGACAACGAGCTGACTGCTGTGCCAACAACGAACGGAGGTACTGATGCTTGCTGATATTTTCGGTATCGGCAGACAGGTTAAAGATAATCTCCGCGCCTTTCAGGGCCAGTGCAGAGCTGGGAGGAACAGGTGCCCATACGTCCTCACACAACTCAATTCCGAAACATACATCCGGTGTATCGAACAGCAGGTTTGTACCCATCGGCACCACCTGACCACACAAACGTACATTCATGGAATCCGGATGAGCCACGGCAGAAGTAAACCAGCGTTTCTCGTAGAATTCTTTATAATTAGGCAGATAAGTCTTAGGCACAATACCCAGAATCTTACCTTTCTGAAAAACCACAGCACAATTCATCAGCGTGGAATTGACCACGACCGGCATACCGACAATAGAAATAATGTCCAGCTGACGGGTATTATTGACAATCTGCATCAAAGCCAGTTCAGCCTGCTCAAGCAATAAACTTTGCGCAAACAAATCTCCACAGGAATATCCTGTCAGGTTCAATTCCGGAAAAACAATAATCTGAATCCCCTTTCCATCGGCTATTACAATCTGTTTTTCCGTCTGTTGTGCATTGAATTTGCAGTCGGCTACTTTCACTGCAGGAACGGCAGCCGCTACTTTTACAAAACCAAATCTCATATAAATTTGTTATATATAAATAGATATGCAAAAATAAACAGAATATTTGAACATCTACACAGAATAAAGAGGGAGATTTTAAAGAAAAGGCATAAAGCAAAAAAAATAAAAAACAGAGGAGAGTATTTGTGGTTATAAAAAATCTTTGTATATTTGCCTTCGAATTAGAATTGTAACAATTACATAATTGAAAATAAATATGACAGCATACGAATACTTGCTCAGTTACCACATCAAGCCGTCTGTACAACGCATCGCCATCATGGACTATCTGTTGAACCATAAGACACATCCATGTATCGATGAAATATATACAGCTTTGTGCAAGGAAATCCCCACGCTCTCTAAAACAACGGTATATAATACGCTGAAGTTGTTTGTAGAACACGGCGCGGCCAAAATGCTGACCATAGATGAAAAAAATGCCTGCTTTGACGGAGATGTGCATCCGCATGCGCATTTTCAATGCAAGGTCTGCAATAAAATCTACGATGTGGAAATTCCACAGAACCTCAGTGAGGCAGAACCTTTCCGCAAAGAAGGTTTTATCGTGGAAGAAGTGCATCAGTATTATAAGGGAGTTTGCCCCGAATGTGCTGAAAAAGGATTGATGAATAACTAAGAATTAACTTATTAATATTATAACTAACTACTTAAAATTTTTGACTTATGAAAAAGTTTATCTGTACAGTTTGTGGTTACATTTACGAAGGTGAAACAGCTCCTGAAAAGTGTCCGTTGTGTAAAGCTCCTGCTTCTAAATTCAAAGAAATGGAAGAAGCTGAAGGTGGTTTGCAGTTTGTAGACGAACACGTAATCGGCGTAGCTAAAGGTTGCGACGACGAAATGATCAAAGACCTGAACAACCACTTCATGGGCGAATGTACTGAAGTTGGTATGTATCTGGCTATGAGCCGTCAGGCTGACCGCGAAGGCTATCCTGAAGTAGCAGAAGCTTTCAAACGTTATGCTTGGGAAGAAGCTGAACACGCTGCTAAATTCGCAGAACTGTTGGGTGACTGTGTATGGGATACTAAGACAAACCTTGAAAAACGTATGAACGCTGAATGCGGTGCTTGCGAAGACAAGAAACGTATCGCTACTCGTGCTAAACAGCTGAACCTGGATGCTATCCACGATACTGTTCACGAAATGGCTAAGGACGAAGCCCGTCACGGAAAAGGTTTCGAAGGCTTGTACAACAGATACTTCAAGAAATAATTGAAAGTATAGCTTTCATCACTAACGGAGGCCACCTCAATCACGAGGATGGCCTCTATTTTTTTCTTTTTGAGAACCATAAAAGCTGAATTCACAGTTCTTTAATCAAAGTCAGTACTCCTTAGGCAGTACCGGAGTACTTCTTCGGCAGTACTTCAGTACTTCCTTTGCAGTACTGAAGTATTTCCCTGAAAGTACTGGGAAAACATATTTTTCTATATATAAGAAAGGCTGCCCCAATTCTCCTGGAACAGCCCTGTCTTGTTTATATATCTACCCAAATGATTAACGGTTTGTCTTTCCCAACCAGGTCAGTCGATGCCAGATAGTTTCCAACGGGCCACGTTTGAAATGGCGGAACCACCAGTGAGCAAAAGCAAGCTGCGCCAGGAAGAATACAATTCCGACCAATAAACTCAACGTAGTGCCACAAGATTTATGCAAGGCCAGTCCGTAACCGAAATATAGGAAACTTCCTATTACTGATTGCATGATATAGTCGGTCAGACTCATTCTTCCATAGGGAACAAGTATCTTCAGTATCCGTCCCTTCCCCATCCAATACAAAAGGAGGAATGCGGATACGATGGCCAGCATAAAGCAGAAGTTATACCAGGAATTGAAAATGGTCTTCAAACTGTCAAGCATCAAAGGCTGTGAAGTAATTGAGAAAATAAAACCTTTGAGGAAATAGAAAATCACCGCCAAAGGAAGTGAAAAGCATAACACATAAGTCCAGAATGTACGTGCTTTTGTCAGAGCAGCTTCAGAAGAAGAATCAAAATACCCCACACGTCCTATCCACAAACCAAGGATAAACAAAGAGCAGGTCTGAAAAACTCGTCCGTAGCACCAGGCCCAGTTCAGGCTGGCCAACTGACCGATTGTGAAATTTACCTTCACCATCTCCCACCAGGATTCACCTCCCAACTGAGGATATACATCACCCAACGAGAAAATCATCTGCTTCGGTGCATACTCAGGATTGACAAAACCACACAGCACTTTCAGCCATTCCACGGGCTGCAGCATCAATATCAGTGCCAGTATCAGTAATCCCTTGTTGCTCCAATGACGTACAGGTACAAGAATAAAGCCTAAAATGGCATATAGCACCAAGATTTCACCCGGGAAAAACAAAGAATTGACAAAGCCGAAACCCAGTAATAGCAGCAAGCGCCACATATAGCGGTTCTTAAAATCTTCTCCTCTTTTTTCCGATCCCCGGCTCTGCAAATAGAACGTGAAACCGAACAGCAAGGCAAAAATAGCGTATGCCTTACCCGAGAACATGAAGAACAGCATGTCCCACAAGCTTTTATCTAAAGCGCCAAGCACCGGAGAGGTAGTTTCCGGAAAAGAATAAAAATTAAAATGCTCAATGTTATGAAGCAGGATAATCCCCATTACCGCGAATCCTCTCAACGCATCAATAGCCAGGATTCGCTCTTTCTTTTGAATGTTTTCCATCGTCTGTAAAATTAACAATAAAAAAACGGGAAACCTGTTTTTAAAAAGCAGGCTTCCCGTTTCTACAATTATGGCACGCCATCTCCCACAAAAGAGAATGTGCCTTATCTCATATTTTTATCTTAGTTCTTTGCAGAATCATTTACGGCAGCCGGAGCAGTAGTAGCTGCAGCATCAGTCTTCTGAGGAGCAGCAAAACCTGCAGGAGCATTCAACGGATTTGTTTTCTGCTCTTTTACAGCCTGTTCCATGATTACTGAAGAACCTTCTGCCTGAGAAGGAACTACGTAAGAAGTAGCTACACTGATTACTACCATGAAAGCAGCCAAACCCCAAGTCAGTTTTTCAATAAAGTCAGTTGTCTTACGAACTCCCATAATCTGATTAGACGAAGCAAAGCTGGAAGAGAGTCCTCCCCCTTTTGAATTCTGTATCAGTACCACGAAGCACATCAATACAGCAGCAAGCACCATTAATACAACAAATAATAAATACATTTTCTTTTATTTTGATTTAGCGTTAATAATCAATTTTTCCAAAAACCTGATTTGGTCTGCAAAGTAAGTATTTTTTTTCGGATATTTCAAATTTAATTTTTTAATAATTTCCAGCGCCTTATCATAGCGTTGCTGTTTAACATAAATTTTAGCCAAAGTTTCCGTAAAATAATCTTCCCCTTCTTCTGTATCAGACTCTTCTTTTTCTGTATCAGGTATAACCTCCTCCGTTTTTATTGTTTCAGAAGAGGATTCCTCTTCCGACAAAGCAGCTTCCTTTATCGGTTCCACTCCTTCGGCTTCTTCACGGGCCGCCTGTTCTATAAAGTGGTCGATTAAATCCTGTCCGCGCAGGGGATTAACAGAAGCAGTTTCTGTATTTTCCTCCTTTTCCATTAGTACAGAAGTATAATCTACTGCTTCTACCGGCAAAGGAAAGAGTTTTTCCACAGAAAGGTCCTTATCATCGGCCAGAAAACGGTCAATCAGGTCCAGCGTTCTGTCAGATGTTTCTGACGATACATTTTCTTTTTCGGCTACATGCCGGTTAATGACAAACTTATCCCCTTCAATGGCATAAAACAGGATACTCAAATCGGCTACAAACAAAGCCCCTTTGCGCAACTCATCTTTAAAAGAAGGGTCACGCAACAGATACAGATTCTTCAAATACAAAATACGGGCTGTCTGGAAAAAAGGATATTGCACCAGAAGCTGTCTTAACTCATACAAGCTTTCAGTGCCCAGCTCTTCCGGGTGTTCAATCCAATGCTGTAGTCGTTGTTGTACCATCATTCCTGCTCTTACCAGTTGGCTACAGTTGCATTAAATATCTGCTCCACGATTTCGTCAATCATCTGCTGTACAAGCTCTTCTTGCACGGACGACAACTGCTGACTGGCATTGTATTCACGGCTGGCAGTAAACTGCTGGTCAGGAATATCTTCCGCATGATTGGTATTATTGACAAATCTCACATTTACCGTCATTCTCAACTCTGCCATCGTAGAATAACCGTCGGAACCTACTCCTTTATTGTAAGCATCGTAGTTCGTAATTTCACCCGACAATTCCAAGTCACCTCCCTGACGAACCTGTTTCAAACGAGTCTGCTGCATATATTTATCCTGCAAAGCCGTGTTGAACATTGACTCCATCGGTCCCCATACAAAGGCAGCCGAACGGTTCGGGAAATTCTGGAAACTGATTGTCTTCACCTTATCATAGTTAATGGAAGATCCATTAAATTTATACGAAACCGTACATGCCGTAAGGATACACAAACAAACGGCCAGAAAATATTTACTCAGTCTGCTATATTTTTTATTCAAGTCCATATTCTTTGATTTTTCTATAAAGGGTACGTTCTGAAATTTTCAAATCATTCGCTGCATTTTTTCTTTTTCCATGATGACGTTCCAATGCCTTACGAATCATTTCCTTCTCCACTTCATCCAGTGAAAGATTCTCTTCAATGTATTCTTCCGTATCCTGCACATCATCCGACACATCTGCATGCGTAACCTTCACATTCGGATTTACTTGTGATACATTCGTTACCGGAGTCACGCTGGATACCTTACCCACTTCTTCGGCAGGATTTAGCACCACTGCAGAAGGCTGTATCAGGCTGGACGGAGTTTCAGGAATATAATGTACCGGCATAGACGACGGAGTCGTGACCGTTCCACCAGCTGCACGTTCGGCCATGATGTCATGTACTAGTTTCTTCAATTCAGTTACATCCCTCCGCATATCGAACAACACCTGATAAAGTATCTCCCTCTCGCTCTGGAAACCCTTTTCACCTTGCGGCTTCACGCCACCCAGCAATGCCGGGTATTTTGATACGGGTTGAGCAGGCAAATACCCCCGAAGAATTTCGGCAGTAATCTCACGGTTGGTTTCAATAATGGAGATTTGTTCCGTGATATTTTTCAGCTGACGGATATTACCCGGCCAAGTATACGACACGAGTAGCTGCTTGGCATCCTCCATCAACTGAATAGCCGGCATACGGTATTTTTCGGCAAAATCTGCGGCAAACTTACGGAATAAAAGAGGAATATCATCCGGACGTTCACGCAGTGCCGGCACTTTAATAGGCACCGTATTCAGACGATAGTACAAGTCTTCACGAAAACGTCCGTTCGCTATGGCTTCCGTAAAATCCACATTCGTGGCTGCCACAATCCGGACATCCGTTTTCTGCACTTTGGAAGAGCCGACCTTTATATATTCTCCGCTTTCAAGCACACGAAGCAAACGGGCCTGAGTAGAAAGAGGAAGTTCACCCACCTCATCCAGAAAGATGGTGCCGCCATTAGCCTCGGCAAAATATCCGTTACGGTCGCTAATCGCACCCGTAAATGCACCTTTCTCATGCCCGAAAAGTTCAGAATCAATCGTGCCCTCCGGAATCGCTCCACAGTTTACCGCAATATACGGTCCGTGCTTCCTTCGGCTAAACTGATGGACTATCTGAGGGAAGCTTTCCTTACCGACTCCACTTTCTCCCGTCACCAGCACGGACAAGTCTGTAGGAGCCACCTGAATAGCCACATCAATGGCACGGTTCAACCCTTCACAATTGCCTATGATGCCAAAACGAAGTTTTACATTCTGTATCTCTGATTTCACCATATAGTCTTCGATTATATGGCAAATTTACAAAAAGTTTGAAACCCGTACATGCATTTACTCCAAAAAGTATAATTTAGAATACGGTACGAATCATGAAGCGTATGCCCCATTTGCTGGCAGTAGGCAGTTCATTGTAATTCAAACGACGTACATATTCCACATGGAGCAACTTGAAGATATTATGAATACCCGCACTTACCTCCACATAAGGTTTCTTGGGGTCCATGACATAGCTTGAGGTATGATAATTGCCCGCTGCATCGTAATGTCCCGGGAACAACATCAGTTCCGTATCATTGGCATTCTGCGGGAGCAACGGGTTATTCTTGTCGGTAAGTGTACCCCACAAACATTTCACGCCGATAAACTCACGCCATTTCAGCTTCTTCAGAAGAGGAATACGGTTGAAGATTTTTCCCTGCAAATTCCATGATACATCCAGCGACGCATAACGGTCGTTCAGGAACTCCATATTATTAATCAAGCTGAAAGTCTCGTCCTGAAGAATATAAGACAAGTTGGCCGCCGGCATAATCAGTAAGGGGAAAGGCACCTTATTCCATTGGATACCTCCTTTTACACAGGTATCAATGTTTCCCCAGGAGCTTAGCCACCAACGCTTATAGAGACTCATCTCCGTCATGTTATAGGTATAATCACTACCCAAGATACCCTTCAATCCCAGCGTATGCTGCAAGGTAAAGACCGGTGCATCGAGATTGACCGGCAAACGGCGCTGCTTGGTATTGATGAATGTTTCTCCCGGTGCATAACGAAAAGCCAGCGTAGCCTCAGCCAGTGAAAAATCTTTCGTATTATAAGGAGAATGTACCCATTCCGTACCCGTCAGTGCACCCGATGCCAAATCCTGCTGCAACTGATTTTCCTGCGCCATGGTACGATAAAACAATTTTCCACAAGCCTCCAGATTGGTATGCTTCAGCATAAAGGTTGTTTTCAAGCCACTTTCCTTCTCCAATTCATACTTCACGCTGGCCGTACGCTCGTAGTTATACTGGTCGACCGACGTCACTTTAAGTGAAGTAAACACATTGTCCTTGTCGGTTCCCATAAACTTGTCGGACGGCAACATATTATCGTACGAATACGACAGCGTCAACGAATTAATCGGATACTCACGGGGAAGGTATTCCTTCTTGTTAAAAGAATATTCCACCTCAGCCTTGTATTTAGACTTCTCATCCTTAAAACCATACGCATAATATCCGCGTAAAAAAAGATGAGGATTCAGGTTCGCTGTGGTTTGTGCAGAAGCTCTCAAACGCAACCCGTCAATGTAGTTGCTTGAAATCATCGTATTAATCGGACCAATATCCACCTTACTGGGTCTTCCCTTCACTCCTGTTTCAACAAAGTTTTCGATAAAGGCCTTGGCCACAAATATGATGTACTTGAATCCCTTAATCTTTGCCAGATTGTCCACGAACTGTCCCATATTATCCTCCGACTTCGTCAGCTCCGTCGGACGATATTCTTTCCAGAAAGAGTCGTCACGCATCATGGCATTGACATCCTTTATCTCATCTCCCTTCTTTTTGAAAATCTTGGCTGGAATCTCGTCAAATCCAAAATCAGAATATCGCGTGGTACGCCTTACCTGGAAAGAGCCCAAGATTTTCTTCAAATAAGACAGTTCACACAGCATGTCATCTTCCATGAGTACCCATTCTCCCGTAGACAACTGACCGAACTTCTGTTCAATAATCATGTTATCCACAAAGTTGATATCGGTCTTCTTCGGAAGATTCATGATACATTTATTCACACGGAAAGTAGAATCCGCAAGGATATACAAATGACCGGTAAAACCGAAATCCTGTGAGTTGTTGGGCACGAAAGTCAAGTGGAAACATTTTTCCTTGTCCACCATCACCGTATCCATGATGTAATACTTATAGAAATTGATACCCGCATTCGAAATCGGACTATCGAACGGGTACTGAAGGAAACGGAAGCGGTCCTGATAAATATTAATATCCTGGAACACATCTTTCAATACAGTCGACAGCATATCGCCCGTATTAAACAGTTCATTGACTCCCGTAGAGTTAATACCTTTTACAATTGTCTTTTCATCGTGAGGATTCTTCCGGTACAATTTTTCTGTCACCGTCTCGTCCACCGAAATAGGCAGAATATTCTTACCCGTCACACTACACTGCTCCACCTGGTCACGGAAGAAAGGATACTTCTTAAACAGGTTCGATTCACGCAACGAGTCGGTTGTAATATTATTTAAAGAGAATGTAATCTTCTGATACTTATTATAATGATAAAAATCACTCACACCCAAATCATTCAGTTTCTTGGCTGCAATAACTTTCTTCATCATTTCCACTGCCGGATTATTCTTTCGAGAATATTTTTCCTTCTTGGGCTTCACCACGACCTCATCCAGCACCAAGTCGGGCTTCATTTTGACATTCAATATCTTCGTCTTGGCAGACACATCACGTACCTCCGTACCATAACCCACCATGGAAAAAGTCAATTTATTCCATCCGGTATGAGCAGCTATTGAATATTTACCATCTATATCTGTAATAGTTCCCACCCCTTTTCCATCATAATATACATTCAAATAAGGGATAGGGTCACCCGTTTCAGAGTCTGTAACAACTCCACTGATTTGCGCAGAAAGTTTCACAACTCCCAGACACAACACGATTAAAAAAAGCAATCTTTTTATCATATATCTCATTAACACCTTAATAGTCCAGCTTATCAAGTTTGTAAAAATACAGAGTGAAATAATCTCTTACAAATTTCACTCCCCGAAAAACGATATTCTTACCTTTTTTTATGAATAATAGAATATAATTTCTTCTCTCACCTACGAAAAAACCGGCAATGAAGCGCTCTCCATTGCCGGTTTTATTTTTTTACAAAAAAGACATTAAGCCTTAGTCAATTTCTTCGTCAGCTTCATATCCTCCCATCTCACGCAAAGCATTCTTCAGCATGACATATTGCTGGAACAAATGATTCACCGGAACTTCCCCTTCTGTATAATCATGCATCGGGCTCTTCAGGAAGAAACTCAAGAAGCGTTGTGTTCCGTAACGTCCGGCACGTGCAGCCAAGTCGCTCAACAATACCAAATCCAGACACAACGGAGCGGCCAAAATAGAATCCCTGCACAAGAAATTAATCTTAATCTGCATCGGATAGCCCATCCAACCGAAAATATCAATATTATCCCAGCCTTCCTTGTTGTCATTGCGAGGCGGATAATAGTTGATACGTACCTTGTGATAATAATCAGAATACAAGTCCGGCTGATTTTCAGGCACCAGAATAGATTCCAGTGTAGAAAGCTTGCTCACTTCTTTTGTATGGAAGTTAGCCGGTTCATCCAGCACAAGACCGTCGCGGTTTCCCAAGATATTGGTAGAGAACCATCCTGACAGTCCCAGACAACGCGTACCGATAATCGGAGCAAAACCTGACTTCACCAATGTCTGACCAGTCTTAAAGTCCTTACCGGCAATCGGCATCTTAGTCTGTTCTGCCATTTCCCACATCGCCGGAATATCCACAGTGGTATTCGGCGCACCCATGATGAAAGGAGCTCCTTCGGCCAAAGCAGCGTATGCATAACACATAGAAGGAGCAATGTGTTCGCGGTCATCCTGCTTCATTGCGTTCTCCAACGCAGCCAAAGTGCCATGTACACTTTCACAAACCGGTACGTAAATTTCAGTAGAAGCAGCCCAAAGCACGACGATACGTGCACAGTTATTGTCTGCCTTGAATTTACGAATGTCTTCTCTCAGCTGTTCCACCATATCCCAGCGGGTAGCACAATCTTTCACATTGTTTCCATCCAGGCGTTTGGCATAGTTACGGTCAAAGGCAGCCTTCATCGGCACAATCTTTTCCAGTTCATCTTTCACCGGATTGATATCCTTTTCACGCAACACTTCACAGTTGATAGCCGATTCATACGCGTTGGCCGGATACACATCCCATGCACCAAAAACAATGTCGTCCAGCTTAGCCATGGGAACAATTTCATTGTAATGCAAATATTTCTTTGCTTCCCCACGTCCTACACGAATCTTATCATACTGCGTCATTGAGCCCACCGGCTTTGCCAATCCTTTACGAGTCATTAAAACCCCTGTCATAAACGTGGTAGCCACAGCTCCCAGACCAACACACAATACGCCCAGCTTACCTTCTGCGGGCTTTACATTCATTTTTTCCATTTCTAAATTCCTTTTTTTCCTAATAACTTTACATTTATCCTTGCCTTCGAAATCAAGTCTTTTTCAAGAATATATCCCAAAGTGCAGGTAACAAATTGCTCAAAGTTAAGACTTTGTTTGATTAGATAAAGCTTTTATGAGCTTTTTTATTTGCTAATAAGTAAAAATAAGCCATAAATTCAGAAGAAAAAGCCATTAACCGACTTATCAGAGAGTAAAATAATGCGTATCTTTGCAGACGCATTTAAAGAAATACTCAACTACATGAATGATATTTGTTGCATTGGACACATTACATTAGACAAAATTGTAACTCCAAAACAAACGACTTACATGCCGGGAGGCACTTCTTACTACTTTTCACACGGTATACGCAGACTGAAAGATTTCAAAAACTACAAGCTGGTTACTGCTGTGGCTCCTAGTGAATATGGCATTATTGAAGAAATGAGAAAAGAAGGGCTTCAAGTAGAAGTCCTGCCAAGCCGTCACACCGTATATTTTGAAAATACATACGAAGAGAATCAGGACAACCGTTCCCAGCGTGTATTGGCTAAGGCTGACCCTTTCACTGCAGATGCTTTAAAAGATGAAAATGCACACATCTTCCATTTAGGAAGTTTGCTGGCGGATGACTTTCCACTTGAAGTAGTAAAGGAGTTGGCTCAGAAAGGTACATTGGCTGTCGACGCACAAGGCTATCTCCGGAAAGTGGAAGGTGAGCACGTATTCCCTGTAGACTGGCATGAAAAGAAAAAAGCCCTGAAATACATTGATATCCTGAAAGTCAATGAACATGAAGCTGAAGTGCTAACAGGATTCAAAGACCCTGAAAAAGCAGCAAAGCAACTGGCTCAATGGGGTGTGAAAGAAGTCCTGCTGACTTTAGGAAGTCTCGGTTCACTTATTTATGCAGAAGGAAAGTTCTATAAGATTCCGGCATACGCTCCTAAAGAAGTAGTAGATGCCACCGGATGCGGCGATACCTACGTACTTGGTTATCTTTATATGCGAAACAAAGGAGCTTCATACGCAGAAGCAGGATGTTTCGCAGCTGCCATGTCTACTATCAAGCTAGAGAAATCCGGTCCTTTTTCCGGAACGGAAGAAGAGGTATGGCATATTCTGAAAAACAACAAACAAAAACCGGAAGTACTGGTTGCCCAATAACCCAAATTTTTCATACAAATAACAATCAAGGGGGCCTGCTGATTTCAGCCTGCCCCCTTTTTTTACCTGTCATCCCTGACAGTTACCCCATCTTTCCTGTCAGATAAGCTCTTGTACGTTCATCTGCCGGATCTTTAAACATTTTCTCCGTATTGTCATACTCTATCAGTTCACCCATATACATGAACATGGAACGGTCGGAGATACGCATGGCCTGTGACATATTGTGAGTCACAATCAGGATGGTCACCTCTTTTTTCAACTGGTCCATCAATCCCTCAATGTGCTTGGTAGCAATCGGGTCAAGAGCTGAAGTTGGCTCATCCATAAGCAATATATCCGGCTGAAGTGCTAAAGAACGTGCAATACATAAGCGCTGCTGCTGTCCGCCAGAGAGGAAAGTACCACGCTTTGTCAGCGAGTCCTTCACTTCATCCCACAGACATACGTTGCGCAAGTTACGTTCTACAATCTCATCTTTCTGTGATTTTGACAGATGAATACCGTTCAGGATATATCCGGCCAACACATTGTCGTAAATATTCATGGTCGGGAACGGATTCGGACGCTGGAACACCATACCGATGCGACGACGTTCTTCCATCGGGTGCATCTGAAGCACATTTTCACCATTCAGTAAAATTTCTCCCGTCACACGGATATTCTTGTACAACTCATGCATGCGGTTCACGGCACGCAGCAGCGTACTCTTTCCACATCCAGAAGGCCCCATGATGGCCGTAATCGTATTTTTTTCAATATCAGCCGACACATGCTTTACAGCCATTACGTCGCTGGTATATGATATACACACATCTTTTATTTGAAGAATCGGATCCTTTATATTTTCCATTTCTTTGCAATTCGTTTAGCTAATAAATTCAGACATAACACAAAAGTCAACAGGAACAAAGAAGCTCCCCATATCAGGCTCTGCAAGTTCGGGTCGTTGAAGAACTCCCAGATAAGCAAAGGAACAGCCGACATAGGCTTGGTCATGTTCCAGCTGATAGCGGCTCCACCCAGAGCAGTAAACATCAACGGAGCTGTTTCACCGACTACACGAGAGATGGCCAGCAAAATACCGGTAAAGATACTGCCCAATGCAGAAGGCACCATCACTTTCAGCATTACTCTCCAGTAACTACCTCCCAATGCCAGTCCGGCCTCTTTCAAGGTTTCCGGAAGCACCTTCATGGTTTCTTCCGTAGAACGGATAATCAGCGGAAGCATCATGATGAACAATGCCACACTTCCTGCAATAGCCGAATAACCTTTCATCGGGACAACTACCCAGATGTAAGTAATAATACCGATAATAATGGAAGGAGTACCCTGAAGCAAGTCGGTCAGGTAGCTGACAAATACAGCAAACCAGCTTTTTCTGTATTCTGACAGACAGATACCACATAAAATTCCTACCGGAATAGCGACTACAGCAGCCAACAGAAGCATCAGGAAGGTTCCGATAATTCCGTTTGCAATTCCCCCCGGAATTGCTTCTCCAGCAGAAGCAGCCATCATCGCCTTATAGGCATTCGGAGTAGCCTCGGTGAGAAACGACCAGCCTAACTGTTTCCAACCCTTGATCAATACTTCTCCCAAAATCGCCAGCAAAGGAATCGCTGTCACACCCGACAATACGCAAACCAAAATATAAAGCAAGCGGCTTTTCAGAATACGTATCTTAATATTATTTCCATATAACATAAGCACAAATCTTTTTAGCAGATTACACGTGACGGGCACGACGAATCAAAATCTTTCCGATAATATTAATGATAGCCGTAATCAGGAACAGCAACAAACCGATGGCAATCAATGAGGACAGTTTCAGACCGTCTGCTTCACCAAACTGGTTTGCAATGATACTGGCCATGGTATTACCCGTGGTACGCAGTGTGTCCGGCATCTGGTTGGTATTTCCAATCAGCATGGTCACTGTCATCGTTTCACCCAGCGCACGTCCGATAGCCAAAATATAAGCTGAGAAGATACCGGAACCCGCCATCGGGAATATCACTCTCTTGATTACCTCTGCACGCGTAGCCCCCATGGCATAAGCTCCTTCTTTCAGGTCGGAAGGTACCATCTTAATGAATTCAGCACTCAATGAAGCTGCATACGGCACAATCATGATGGCCAGCACAAACGCAGCAGTCAGAATACCGGAACCCTGCGGAGACAAGTTCAAGTGCATGAACACAGTACGAAGTACATAGAAGCCCCACAAACCATAGATAATGGAAGGAATACCTGCCAGCAAATCAATCACCGTACCTAAAACGGCTGCGATTTTCTTTCCACGGAAATACTCACCGGTAAACAGTGCGACAGGAAGTGAAAAGGGAATACACATCAGCAACGCCAGTGCTGTAGTAAGCAGTGTACCCGTAATAAAAGGAAGAGCGCCATAACTTTCTTTACCGGCAGTGGTCACCCAGTCGTCAGAGAAGATAAAGTTCCAGAATCCAAACTCCTCGAAAGCGCCGGAAGCGTCAACGGTGAGGGAGTAAATAATTCCCCCACCAATGACCGGTATCACAATAGCCGATAAGATAAGTAAGACTTTAAACAGTTTGTCTTGCATAACTTATTGTCTTATTTATTTAAGAATCGGCTGTCCATCGTATGTCACAGCTTTCAGGTTCTGAAGGCTCTGTTCGATAGCCTTCTTAGGCAGCGGTGCATAGTGTACGGTAGCAGTAGTCTGCTGCACGCTGTCGCTCAACATATATTGCATCAAATCCAATGTAGCTTTTGCCTGTTCCATAGAACGGTCTGCATAGTGCTGTTCCTTGTAAATCAGCAACCAGGTGAAGCAGCTGATAGGATAAGCTCCTGCTGCATCCGCATCGGTAATTGAGCAGCGAGTGTCCTGAGGAATGTCACCGGCAGCTGCTGAAATACTTTCAGTAGAAGGCACAACCAGTTCTCCACGCTTGTTATATACGCTTGCGTAAGGAATCTTCTGAGCAAAAGCATATTCAGAACCGATATATCCTAATGAATAAGGAGTCTGTGCGATAATTCCTGCTACGCCCGGATTACCTTTGGCTGCCTGTCCGACCGGGAAATCCACGGTTTTACCTGCACCGTAAGTGTTTTTCCAGTTTTCGCTCACTTTTGACAGATAGTCTGTAAAGATGAAAGTTGTTCCACTACCATCTGAACGGTATGCCAGAATGATTTTCTTTGCCGGCAACTGTACATCCGGATTCAGTTTCTGCAGACGTGCATCGTTCCAGTCTGTAATCTTGCCTGCATAAATATCGGCAATCACGTCACCAGAAAGATTCAGTTTAACTACATCCGGCAAGTTGTAAGCCATTACGACAGCTCCCATACAAGTCGGGATGTGTACCACCGGCTGCATTTCAGCCATTTCCTTGTCGCTCAAGAAAGCATCGCTACCTGCAAAGTCTACGATACCGTCTTTCAAGTTGCGGACACCACCGCCACTACCAATACCACCATAAGAAATCTTGTCACCAGAAGTCGCATTGTAGTTTTCGAAAGACATATTATAAAATGGCAAAGGGAATGTAGCACCTGCACCCGTCAGTTCTACTGATTCACGACCATTAGCTGATTTCTGTCCACCACACGCTGCAAACGACAAAGCCATCGCTCCAGCAATTAAAGGCAAATAAAACTTTTTCATTGTGTTATACATTTAATATAAGTTACAAATCTATGTTATTCATTGAGTTAAATCGCAAACGAAGCATTCAGGTATACATAACTGGCTGTCTTGCCGCCTTCTGTTTTCGGCGACCACAACCGGAAGTTAGGAGCTAACTTGATGTATTTACCTAATTTAAATTCGGCACCTACCATTCCGGCCATACCGTCTGCATCCTTGTTCCAGTCTTTCTCAGAAGAAAGCAGGTCCCAACGGCCGAACAGACTTATTTTCTTGCTTAACTGTGCAGACGCATAAACCGAGAAACCATCCTGATCACAATCAGGCACATATTTCGTGTTGGTCTGGTAGTTGTATTCCGCTGCCACCGAGAAGGCTGTATGCTTATATCCGACAAAAGCAGCCAGATTCGTAATACCTTTTTCCCCTTCTTCTACTGATTCATTATACGAACCGTATGCACGTACCGTCAGGCCCTCAACCGGAGTCAGTGTCACGCCGGCACCATACTGCAAACCGTCTTTCACCTGTACTTTTTTATATCCTTCTCCGTTGGCCACAATCACATCGGCCGAAACCACCTTGTTAAATTTATAGGCTACTGAAACCCCCAAGTCCGCACTGCTGCCGAACTTATATTCATCCTGGAAAGATTTCATCACATAACGTTTTCCCCAGAAATCTTCCTGAACCTTAAATTGAGTCGTAGTGATTAATCCGGCGTTCAGCGTCCAGCCGTTTTGCTTCCAGGTAATCTGTGCATTTTTCACATATCCGATGCGCTGATGGTCATTTACGTCCTTTGACTGACCGAAATCAAGTACTGCCTTCAACTGCAATCCGTGAGGTAAGGCATACTGATAGCCAATGTAGGCACGGTCCAGATTAAACCCTCTGTCATGATTGACAGTACCAAAACCAGAATGCGCATCCGAAAAAATCGTAATAATGGCATCTCCTTTTTTCTCACCCGGAGCCCGTTCTTCAGGTGCTCCATCTGCAAAGGCAGCACCCATAGTGCACATCCAGATGCTTAACAGACATAAAACTCTTTTCTTTGTTTTCATTTTTCCTATAGACTCATTTTTTTGACACCACAAAGGTCTCATATTAGTGTTACAAACAGATGTCATACGCTTAAAGAAAATGTAACATCCTGTTACATTCATATTACAAAACAAAAATATCGCTTTCTGAAATCAAATTCCGTTAACGGACGGTTGATTTTCAGAAAGCGATACTTTACTGATTATATGGCATTTACAAATTCTTCTTTTCTACAAACAAAGAAGATTCTGCAATATACTATTTAATTTCCAATGTAACAATTGATTTTGCAGGCAATTTCACTACAAGTCCATTCTTTGTCAATTTAGCACCCTTGAAATCGGCCAATTTCACCAGGTTAGGCTGTTCAAATGTATTGTAATCGTCAATCTTTTCAGATGTAAGAATCTGTCCGCTTACCGATTTGGCCTTTACATCACCCAGGGTCAGTGTGATTTCCTGCGACTCTTCCAGGTCTACGTTAGAAAGTGACACATGAATAGCTCCTGATTTATCACGTGAAGCAGTTGCACTTACCATCGGTACGATACGGTTGTCGCGTACAATCTTACGTTCGCACTGCAAATCGAGCGGCAGATAAGTGGCATCCTGATGTACGTTATACATCTTGAACACATAGTAAGTCGGAGTCAGCACCATCTTGTCTTCTTTCGTCAGAATCATAGACTGCAATACATTTACCACCTGAGCAATGTTGGTCATTTTAACTCGGTCGGTATATTTATGGAAGATATCCAGACTCAAAGAAGCCACAAAGGCATCGCGCAAGGTATTCTGCTGGTAAAGATGACCGCTGATAGTACCCGGTTCTTCATCCCACCAGGTTCCCCATTCGTCTACCATCAAGCCAATCTGCTTTTTCGGGTCATATTTGTCCATAATGGCAATGTGACGCTTGAGCACATCTTCAATTTCGCGACATTTTCCCATTGTCCAATAATAATCTTCGTCGTTGAACTTCGTAGCAGAACCTTTGCTTCCACTCCATCCAAGCACAGTATAATAGTGCAGAGAAAGTCCGTCCATGCGATGACCTACGTTTTTCATCAACACTTCAGTCCAGTTATAGTCATAATCGCTGGCACCGCTGGCAATCTTGAACAAGCGGTTGCCATCGTAGTTACGGCAATAAGTAGAATAACGGCGATACAAATCGGCATAGTATTCCGGACGCATGCTACCTCCGCATCCCCAGCTTTCATTTCCCACTCCGAAGTATTTTACTTTCCACGGTTTTTCACGTCCGTTTTCCAGACGCAATTTTGCCATCGGGCTTCCTTGTTCAGAAGTCATATATTCTACCCACTTGGCCATTTCTTCCACGCTACCGCTACCTACGTTTCCGCTGATGTAAGGTTCACATCCTAACACTTCGCACAAGTTCAGGAATTCGTGTGTACCGAAGCTGTTATCTTCTACGGTTCCTCCCCAGTTATTGTTGACCATACGCGGACGTTTTTCACGAGGACCAATACCGTCCATCCAATGGTATTCATCGGCAAAGCATCCTCCCGGCCAGCGGAGTACAGGCACTTTCAAGTCTTTCAATGCTTCGAACACATCTTTACGATAACCTTTAATATTAGGTATGGAAGAATCTTCTCCTACCCAAAGACCTCCATAGATACATGTACCGAGGTGTTCGGCAAACTGACCATAAATTTCCTTATTAATGATTTGTTTTCCCTGCTCCGGATGAACAGTCACTGTGGCCTTCTGCTGAGCGCATAAAGGCATTGCGGCACAAAAAGCCAACCCTAGAATTGCATTTTTCATACTTATTGATTTTACTTGTTTATTTCACACTTTACAAATGTAGGAATATTTTCCATGTAATGGGTGTACATTTGACATTTTTCAGGAGGAGATTTGACCATTCTACATAAAATTACATGAAATGTACATCCATCCTTATCAGATTCTGACGCTTCACTGCCGCAGAAATAAAGTTTTCTTACTACTTTTACGCCCAAATTTAAAACCAGATGAAATCAAAAAAGACAATCATTATTTGTGCCCTTGTCACAATTCTAATTTTAGGAGGAGCTATCAGCACTATTTCCTTGCTGTTCAATCACCCTCTCCGCATAGAGAAAGCCACCTTTATTTATATAGATGGGGACGATACAGCCGACTCTGTGTACGTCAAACTTCAAAGAGATCTGAATGCCACGCATCTGACAGGATTCAAAATGCTGGCTCGTCTCAAAAAATACGACCAGCAGATTCATAGCGGAGCCTATCGCTTTGATGCATCCATCAATACACTGACCTTATTCCGCCGCCTGAGCAGTGGACATCAGACTCCGGTCAAAGTGGTTATCCCCAGTGTGCGGACCCTGGCACGTCTGACACGCTCGCTGGACCGTCAACTCATGCCCGATTCTACGGAGTTTGCCCGACTTGTCGGTGACAGTGCTTTCTGTGCTTCATTAGGTTTTAGTCTTGAAACGATGCCTGCGCTGTTCATCCCGAATACGTATGAAGCCTATTGGAATACGGATGCGGAAGCCTTTATCCAACGAATGAAAAAAGAATATGAACGTTTCTGGACGCAGGAGCGTAAAGATAAGGCTCAAGCCTGCGGACTGACTCCGGTAGAAGTCAGCACACTGGCCTCCATCGTGGAAGAAGAAACAGCCAACAAGAGTGAAATGCCGATGGTGGCAGAACTTTACCTGAACCGTCTACAAGCCGGAATGCCACTCCAGGCCGATCCGACCATCAAATTCAGTCTGCAAGAATTCGGGCTGCGGCGCATTCTGCACAAACATCTGGAGGTAGAAAGTCCTTACAATACATACAAGCACGCAGGGCTTCCTCCCGGCCCTATCCGCATTGCTTCCATTCAGGGAATAGAAAGCGTATTGAATCATGCACAGCATGATTACCTCTACATGTGCGCCAAAGAAGATTTCTCGGGCACGCACAATTTCGCCGCTACCTTTGCTGAGCATCAGGCCAATGCCCGCCGTTACCAGCAGGCACTGAACAAGAGAAACATCCGTTAGGAAATGGACTAACGGACTGATTTCCAAAATTGCATAAAGCTGGAATAAGAGCCGTAGCACACCAGTCCGTCGCCTTTCTGAAGTGCATAGTCCTCTGGGAACGTATTGGCCACTTCTTTCTCAAAGACAGATATACCCAGGAAGTTTTTCACCTGTTTGCCCTGTACCAGAGAAATCAGTTTCAGACCGAATTCCTGTTCCAGATTCAGCTCATTAATGTGATAGCCTACCAGTTTCTCAGGAATTTCCAGCTTGAACACGTAGGTATTGCCGTCTATCTGGAAAAATTCAGCCCCGCCATCCAGCTCCAACTGCTGTGCCAGCAAACGTGCCGCATCCTGTTCCGGTGTCAGAATACGGTCTATCGAAAAGGCTTCGAGCACACCCTTGTGTACCTCGTCTACCGCCCGTGCATAAATCCGTTTCACCTTCAGTTTTTTAAGCAACGACACAATCCGGACCGAAGCACCGAAATTATCGCCTATGGCTACGATTACCGCATCCACACTCTTCAGCGGAAGCACGGAAAGTGCCATTTCATCCGTCGCATCGAGCACAAACGAAGCTGCCATGCGGTCCTTCACACTGTCTACGTGCAATCCGTTTCCGTCTGCACCTACCACTTCATGCCCCATGGCAGTCAGCTCCATGGCCAATGTGGCCCCATAATGTCCTAAACCAATAATCAAATATTTCATACATCAGTTGATGATAATGTTATCACTCGGATACCTGTAATTGCGTTTCTTCTCCTGGCGTACCAGACCGGTGAGCAAGGTAAATGCACCGACACGACCAATATACATCAGCAGAATCACCAACAACTTGCTGCTATTGCCCAAGGTCGGTGTCAGGTCAAGACTGGAACCGACGGTGCTCAATGCCGAAACACATTCGAAAGTAATGGCCAGCAATCCAGCTTCCGGTTCCAATATGCTTAACAAAAAGATAGCCAGAAAAGTCATAAACAGATACAATATCAATGCGGCATTCGAACGGCGGATAGAATCGTGTGACAGTTCACGACGTAAAATTGCCACACGGTCGGCCCCGCGAACCACAGCCCACAAATTAATCAAGACCACCGCAAATACGTTGACTTTTACCCCACCGGCCGTAGACTGCGTGCCCCCTCCTATCATCATCAGCACCACCATGAGCAACAAGGTTTGTGTAGACAAGGAGGTCAGCCCTACACTGGCAAAACCGGCAGTTCGCGGACAAGAGGAATTAAAGAAAGCATGTACCCACTTGTCTGCCACCGGCATGCCTGCAAAGGAATGGTTCCACTCCAGGGCAGCAATGGCCAATGTACCACCTATTAAAAGAAAGACAGTAGCCACCAGCACAATCTTCGTATTCAAATTATACAGGTGTACTTTTTTCCGGAATCTTCCGGAACGACGCAACAGCCAGAATTTTCCGGCTTGCAGGTAATACGCCACCGTTTCGTACAAATTCACCAATATCGGGAATCCGATGCCTCCCAGTGCAATCAGCAATCCCAAAGTAATGTAAAGCAGATTATGTCCCTGCATGACGGCCGGATTGCCCATTCCACCAGGCAAGGTGGAAAAGCCTGCATTACAAAAGGCTGACACGGAATGGAAGGCAGAAAAAAAGAGTTCTTCCTGCAAGGTCATTCCCAACGTGCCGTGCACACTGAGCCAGATAACCACCATTCCGACTCCTTCTATCGCCAGCGTAAAGCCCAATATATATAATAAGGTAGACAATAGCGAATTCAAGGAGTTGGAACTGATCATGTCGCCCACCATCAGCTGATTATAAAGCGAGGTATTTCCCATGAAAAACATGGCAAAGAAACTTGTCAGCGTCATCACCCCGAGTCCGCCTATCTGAATCAGGAGAATAATCAGGATTTGTCCCTCCAGCGTAAAGGTGGAAGACACATCTACGGTGACAAGCCCTGTGACACACGTCGCACTCGTAGCTGTAAACAGGGCATCCATGAACGAAATGCCGTGATAGGTAGCCCGAGGAAGCATCAACAACCCAGTACCCAACAAAATAAACACCAGAAAACTGCCTGCCAGAATCAACGACGGATTGGTACGTTTGCCCAGCAAGCGCACCAGAATGCCCGACAGCTGGGAGAAAGAAAGCAGCACCAGGATGGTTCCTTTGTAATATGCATGATGAAAGAACACCCAGACCCAGTACACTCCGGTAGTCTCTTCCGGCTTTTTGAATACCACAGGGAGCAAAGTCAGATAAAGCAATATGGTAAGAATCCATGTCCACGGAGTAAACTTAAACGAAGAATCTTCCTGACGAAAGACAATCTGTATCGTAGTTGTAACTAAAAAGATGACCCATACCGTATGATACAGTGTATGTATCAGATGATGCTCTGAAGCTGAAATCCGGAAACCATATTCATACACAATGGTCAGTAAAAAGACAATGCCGCACAGAAAATTAATTCCCATCACCCAGTTAAGCAACTGGTTTACACGCGGCATAAGCAGTTTCTTATTATATAAAAAAAGTCGTTCCCAATAATCCATACTATAGTGAATGAATGCATTTACAAATGTATGGAAAAATCCATATACTTATGCGACAAAGAAAGGAGAAATCTGTTACCAGATTCTATTCAGTAAGAAAACAGATAAGAAAAAAAGCAAAATGAGTTGTTTGTTATCATTTATTTCCATATTTTTGACGAAAACTTAAAAATAGTAAGCAATTATGAGTAATAGACAGAAAAGATTCATCTTACCTGAAGATGAAATACCAAAATACTGGTATAACATTCAAGCCGACATGGTCAACAAACCCATGCCTCCACTGAACCCGGCTACAAAAGAACCGCTAAAACCGGAAGACCTCTACCCTATCTTCGCCAAGGAACTCTGCCATCAGGAACTGAACCAGACTGATGCGTGGATTGAAATCCCGGAAGAAGTGCGGGAAATGTACAAATACTACCGCAGTACCCCACTGGTACGTGCTTACGGACTGGAGAAAGCACTGGGTACACCGGCACATATCTATTTCAAGAATGAAAGTGTCAGCCCTATCGGTTCACACAAACTGAACTCTGCACTGGCACAGGCTTACTACTGCAAGAAGGAAGGCGTAACGAACATCACTACTGAAACGGGTGCCGGACAATGGGGAGCTGCCTTGTCGTATGCCGCCAAGGTGTTCGGACTGGAAGCTGCCGTATATCAGGTAAAAATCAGTTACGAACAAAAACCTTATCGCCGCAGCATCATGCAGACCTTCGGCGCACAGGTAACTCCTTCTCCTTCCATGTCTACCCGTGCAGGAAAAAATATCCTGACCAAATATCCGAACCATCAGGGTTCACTGGGTACTGCCATCTCGGAAGCTATCGAACTGGCACGCACCACGCCGAACTGTAAATATACACTAGGGTCCGTGCTGAGTCATGTAACCCTGCACCAGACGGTTATCGGGCTGGAAGCTGAAAAGCAGATGGAAATGGCTGGTGAATATCCAGACATGATTATCGGATGCTTCGGAGGAGGCTCCAACTTCGGTGGAATCTGTTTCCCGTTCATGCGTCACACCATTCTGGAAGGAAAGAAGACACGTTATATCGCAGCCGAACCGGCATCTTGCCCCAAACTGACCAGAGGTAAATTTGAATATGACTTCGGTGATGAAGCCGGCTACACCCCGCTGCTGCCGATGTTTACCTTAGGACACAACTTTACACCTGCCAATATCCATGCCGGTGGTCTGCGCTACCACGGTGCAGGGGTCATCGTTTCGCAGCTGCTGAAAGACAATTTGATGGAAGCGGTAGACATACAGCAGCTTGACACATTTAAGGCCGGCTGTCTGTTTGCCCGCGCTGAAGGTATCATTCCAGCTCCGGAATCTTGCCATGCTATTGCTGCTGCTATTCAGGAAGCAGAAAAATGCAAGGAAACAGGTGAAGAAAAAGTAATTCTGTTCAACTTGTCCGGCCATGGTCTGATAGACATGAGTGCGTACGACCAGTACTTATCAGGCAACCTGACCAACTATTCACTGAGCGAAGAAGACATTGCAAACAGCTTGCAGGACGTGCCTCAAGTATAATTTTTGACACGCTCCCAAAACACAAGTACGTTTGAAAGAAAACACAAAGACGTTTTATCCTAAACGCAAGTACGTTTTGATTCAAATGCAAAGGCATTTTAGTACAAACGTACTTGCGTTTTTTCGTAAGCGAAAAACGTTTAGAATATACCAAAACGAAGGGTGCCGGAAAGAGATTTCTCATCTTCCTCCAGCACCCTTTATTTATTTCATCAACTTATCTAATTCAATTACAACAGACGATTTGTTGCTGTATCCGGGAATACCACGGTCGGCTTGAAAGTCTTGGCCTCCTCAAAATCCATCAAGGCATACGACATGATAATCACCACATCGCCCACCTGCACCTTGCGGGCTGCTGCTCCGTTCAGACAAATACAACCTGAGCCACGTTCACCCTTAATGATATAGGTTTCAAAACGTTCACCGTTGTTATTGTCCACAATCTGTACCTTCTCACCGGCAATCATGTTAGCCGCATCCATCAAATCTTCATCAATCGTAATACTGCCCATGTAGTTCAGGTTCGCTTCTGTCACCGTTACGCAATGAAGCTTCGACTTCAACACTTCAATCATCATCATCCGTTATCCTTTATATTTAATATTATCAATCAGACGTACTTCACCGCAATATACCGTAATACAACCTACAATGTAATTGCTTTCGTCCCATGCCTTCACGGGCTGAAGTGTATTGCCATCCACAATCTCGAAATATTCCAGTTCCAGTCCCGGTGCACGATGGATACAGTCTTCTACAAACTGCTTGGTTTCAAGCAAAACACGTGACTTGCTGAAATCTACACTGGCAAACAATGCCTTCGAAATCTGCAAGGCTTCCTTCCGCTGCTCTGCCGTAAGACGCGCATTACGACTGCTCAATGCCAGACCGTCTTCTTCACGTACAATCGGACATCCTACAATCTGGATGTTAAAAGGATACTTGCGTACCATTTCACGGATAATGGCCAGCTGCTGGAAATCCTTTTCACCAAAATAAGCACGGTCAGGTTCCACCATCAAAAATAATTTGCTGACAATCTGACAAACTCCGTTGAAATGTCCCGGACGGTATTTTCCTTCCATTACCGTATCCAGCGGCGCATAGCTGAACTGACGGGTATCCGGTTCAGGATAAACTTCTTCTACAGAAGGAGCAAAAACCAACGTGGCTCCACATTTCTCCAATAAGGCACAATCCGCCTCCAGTGTGCGCGGATATTTTAAAAGGTCATTCTGGTCGTTAAACTGTGTAGGGTTCACAAAATCACTGACTACCACTACATCATTCTCAGCTACGGCACGATTCACCAACGAAGCGTGTCCCGCATGCAAAGCTCCCATCGTCGGAACCAGACCGATAGTCTTTCCTTCTTTACGGAAAGCATCGAGTTCGGCGCGAAGCTCACTGATAGTTTGAATTAACTTCATCTCTTATTCCTGTTTTTAATCATAAATTCAGAAAACGGCTGCAAAGTAACTATTTATTTAGCACATAAAGAAACGGAAACGGAAAATTCTTTTGGCTTTTAGCGAATTTATCCTATTTGGAGGGTAGAACAAACACCATTATAGCACTCTGTTTATCAATACATTAACATACTATAAGGATTTATAAACGGCTGTCGGTTCGCTTCATTGGTGTATTTTTTGTATCTTTGCCAGTCGTTAAGAGCAACTATAATACAATGAGCGCGAAAAAAGTTTTATTCATTACACAAGAAATTACTCCCTACGTACCCGAAAGTAACCTGGCATTAATCGGCCAGAATTTACCGCAAGCCATACAAGACAAAGGCCGCGAAATCAGAACATTCATGCCGAAATGGGGCATCGTGAACGAACGCAGAAACCAATTGCATGAAGTAATCCGTCTGTCTGGAATGAATCTGATTATCGATGACACGGATCATCCGCTGATTATCAAGGTGGCATCTATTCAGGCTGCACGCAGACAAGTGTACTTCATTGATAATGATGATTATTTCCAGCATCGCCAGATGACATGCGATGAAAACGGAAAGGAATACGAAGACAATGGCGAACGTGCCATCTTCTATGCCCGTGGTGTGCTGGAAACTGTCAAGAAACTGCGCTGGTGTCCGGATGTGATTCACTGTCATGGCTGGATGAGTGCGATGGTTCCTCTTTATATTAAGAAGGCTTATTACGATGAACCTTCTTTCCGCGACTCAAAAGTGATATTCTCTCTCTATCAGGAAGGATTTAATTCAAATCTGGCTCCTAACTTCGCTGAACAAGTGCTGTTCAAGGAAGTGACCCCGGAAGATGTCAGCATGATGAAGTCGCCGGCAAACTACGAAGAACTCTGCAAGCTGGCAGTAGCCTACTCTGACGGAGTAATCCAAAATGACGAAACTGTAAACCAGAATGTACTCGACTACGCACGAAGCCTGAACATTCCGGTGCTTGAATACGCTTCGGGCGATGCCTATGCAGATGCGTGCGACGCATTCTATGACAAGGTGTTCGTTTCCGAATAAATATGAACACACATAAAAAAGGACGAAAATGAAACTTAAGTTCTTGGCAGCAATCGGACTTGCAGCCACACTCTACAGTTGTGATGATACCACTACAGGTGTCGGTGAATTCGTGGCAGATGCAGATGAAATTACTGCATCGGCTCAAACTTTTGAGGCCACTACCAAAACCCTGAAATATACAGACCTGAACCCGAACGGAGTATTCTCCCGTACAAGTAGCGCATACTTGGGCAAATTCACCGATCCGGATTTCGGGACGTATACCACCGATTTCATCACACAAATCAATTGCACGGAAGATTTTGAATTTCCGGAAACCACTCAAAAAATTGTGGCAACTACATTGGAATTATCGTATGCCAGTTTCTTTGGTGATTCTTTAGCTCCGATGAAAGTGAGAGTGGACGTATTGAAAAAAGCAATTGATGACAATGGAGAAGATTTAGATTTATATTATACGTCCTATAAGCCTGAAGATTTCTACAATGCCAACGGATTACCTTTGGCTGAGCAAGAATATGCCGTTCGTGACAACTCATGGACAGATGCTGAAATAGACTCCATCAAAAGTGCCAACGGATATTATCCCCCTCTGGTTATCGACTTGGATAAAAAGAGCACATGGAATATTGGAGACGAGCAAAAGACTGGTACATTCAGTGAATACTTGTTAGCAAAATATAAAGAAGACAAGAACAACTTCAAAGATGCCAATGCTTTTATCCATAATGTATTGCACGGATTTTATGTACACAACACAGGAGGAGAAGGTTCAATTCTATACATTGGAGATATCTGGTTGCGCATGAAGGTTGAATATTTGGTTGAAAGACCTTCTACTGGTGTTGTTGACTCCACCGTTTATACTTCAATTCCTTTTGCGGCAACTAACGAAGTATTTATGTCTACGCGTCTGGACAATTCTGAAGATGCGTTAAACAGACTTGCTGAAGAAAAAGCTCATACCTATCTGAAAACTCCTGCCGGACTTTGCACGGAGGTAGAACTACCCTTACAGGAAATGTATGAGGCATTGGGTAATGATACTTTGAACTCCGTTTCTATGTCATTTACTAAGTACAAGAATGTGAGCGAAAACTCAGAGAATAATCCTTACAAAATGGGAACGCCACAGTATCTGCTGCTTATTCGTAAGAATGAAGTAAACGATTTCTTTGAGCAAAGAAAGAATTACGATAGCAAAACAACCTTCTTAGGCTCTTACAGCAGCACAACTAATTCCTATTCATTCTCACAGGTGAACCGCTTGATCAGCCAGATTTTCAGCGATATGAGAACCAAAGAAGAGCCGGCTGAAGGATGGGATAAATACAATACCATGGTATTGATTCCGGTAAAAACCGAAACAGACTCTCAAGGAAACACCATCGGTTTGTCGCACGACCTGGAAGTGAACTCAGCCAAACTCATAGGTGGCGAAGAAGGAGAAAAAATCAAGATGGAAGTTATCTATACCAAACCGAAATTCAATAAATAAAGAAATAAGAATATAAAAAAATCCGGAAGTAAAAACTTCCGGATTTTTTTATGCCTCTATCTCAAGCTTTACTTCTTAGCTGTAGTAGTCTTCTTGGCAGCAGTTGTTTTCTTGGCAGGAGCTTTTTTAGCAGGAGCCTTTTCTTTCTCGGATTGTTCCTTAACCAAGGCCTGTAAATGCTTTACCTGATCATTCAATTGTACCAGCTCTTCTTCCTGATTACGTATGGTTGTCAACAAAGAATTCAATTCTTCATCTTCCATATCTACCGGATACAATGAATTTACACGAGCAATAAAGTCACCAAGGATATTCATGTAATTTGTGAAAGCATCATACGGTGAATCATAAATACCACGATCCAACGATACGCCCATTTGCTTGGTAGTCATGAAACGGAAGTTATTGCTTGCCTGCAGATAATCCCAATCCTGTTTGATTCTACGGTCAGAGCACAAGTGTACACGTTCTGCTACGCTATACAACTTATCAAATGCTTCACGCTGCATCACATTTCCTAACCATGGACTGATATCACGTTCTTCATCTACCCAAGACATCGGATAAGGCACATCAATCATATCGACAGATTTCAGTTTCGTTACAATTTCTGACGGAGTAGAGAAAGTGATTCCTTTCTGCTTAGCACATTCAGGCAATGCCTTCAGGAATTCCAGAATATTAGAAGACAGCGGCTGGAAGATACCTAATGCAGACAACTCCATAAAGATATTGATAACCTGTTCATTTTCGGGCAATGAAGCAATCCAGCCAATGTATTTATCAGCAAACAACGGATATTCGTTCCATTCAGTATTAGAGAAGCGCAAGCTGATATCATCAGACAATTTAAAGTCACGCAGCAACAACTTCAGATTCGGATTTTCGGCGCAATGATACAAGTAATGAGGGCTCTTCCATCCCAACACATGCTTAGCACCTTCTGCCAACATACCCTTGAATCCCATTCCTGCTACAATACCACCTATTTCATTATCATAAATCAGGCTGGAGTTACGGAATACCTTAGGATCTTGTCCGAAATAGTCTTTAATCTTCACGCGCATGCGTTCTACCTCTTCGCAGAAGCAAGTTTCATTTTTCAAAGAAGACAATCCATGTGAATAAGGTTCGCAAAGGAATTCACAGCAACCTGTGGCATTCAGTTCATGCAATAATTCTATCACGGCAGGAGCGTGGATTTCCAACTGTTCCAAAGCCACACCTGAAATAGACAGAGCAACTTTAAAAGCGCCATTATTTGCTTTTGCCATATCAATCAGGGTTCTCAAAGCCGGTATATAGGAACGTTCGGCCACTTCATTCATGCCCTGCTCATTGGCATAATCATCGTAGTAATAATGTTCTGAACCGATTTCAAAGAAACGATAACGTTTCAAATGAATAATCTGGTGTATTTCAAAGTAAAGACAAATTGTTTTCATATTGTTTTGCAGTTTTATTTACCATAATTTTTTAAGACTTGCTCATAAAGTGCGCGAATCTTCACGCCGACC